>Ga0194120_10001584_pt1 | contig 41083 bp, 36 predicted proteins | sample TA2MahCa65mmetaG_FD_148642 | JGI IMG/M metagenome (GOLD analysis project Ga0194120, IMG submission 148642) | Freshwater microbial communities from Lake Tanganyika, Tanzania - TA2015019 Mahale Deep Cast 65m | ecosystem: Environmental > Aquatic > Freshwater > Lake | place: Tanzania: Lake...
GGGCGTTGATCGCCGCGAGCTACGTGAACACCATCAACGCGGCGGCATCGACTGGCGGAGAGCCGCTCAGCGAGGTTCATGCGGCGTGACCGTCATTTTGAGAGTTACACCCTTACGAATACTGAATCCGCGGATCGAGCGCCGAGTACGCGATGTCCGCGAGCAGGTTGCAGACGATCACCAGCGTCGCCGAGATGGTGAGGATGGCCATCAGCACCGGGAAGTCGGCCTTGCCGAGGGAGTCGAAGAAGAGCCGCCCGATGCCCGGCCACGCGAAGATCGTCTCGGTCATGATGGCGCCGCCGAACAGCCCGGGCAAGGCGAGGGCCACGATCGTGACGATCGGGATGAGCGCGTTGCGGAAGGCATGGCGGACGATCACCACGCGCTCGGCCAGGCCCTTGGCCCGGGCCGTGCGGACGAACTCCTGGCGGATGACCTCGAGCATGGAGCTGCGCATGTAGCGGCTCCAGCCCGCGATGTGCACGATGGAGAGCATCGCGACCGGCAGCACCATGTGCCAGAGCAGGTCGAGCAAGCTCTGGTTGCCGACCGAGTACATGCCGCCCGCGGGGAACCAGTGGAGCGTAGCTGCAAAGACCAGCAGCAGCATCACGCCGAACCAGAACACGGGGAGGCTGTAGCCGATGAAGGCGAAGGTGGTGACCAGGAAGTCGAACGCGCTGTACTGCTTGAGGGCCGAGATCACGCCCAGCGTGACGCCGATAGACAGCGAGACCACGAGCGCCGAGCCCATCAGGATGAAGGTGTTGGGCAGGCGCTCGAGGATCATCTCGGCCACCGGGCGGCCGGTGAAGAGCGAGTTGCCCAGGTTGCCCGTGAGCAGCGAGCCGAGCCAGAAGAAGTACTGCACGTACACGGGCTTGTCGAGGCCCATGATGACTTTGATCTTCTCGAGATCCTCGGGCCGCACGCGCGGGTTCTGGGTGTAGGCCGCGAGCGGCCCGCCCGGCATGAGCTGCATCAGGCAGAACAGGATCAGCGTGACCCCCAGCAGCAACGGGATGCTGGTGATCAGCCGGCGGATGACGTACTGACCCATATCGCTACTCCACGTACCATTCCTGGCAGTTCCAGAGGTTGCCCGAGTTGGTCGGGTTGGGGCGGAAGCCCTTCACCCGGTTGTTGACCGCATCCAGCGTGGTCCAGTACAGCATCGGGACCATCGGCATCTCCTCGGCCATGATGGCCTGGATGCGCCTGTAGATCTCCGCCCGCTTGGCCCGATCCACCACGCGAGTGCCCTCCTCGGTCAGTTGGTCCACCTCGGCGTTGCGGAACCGCGTGTAGTTCTGGCCGCCGGGGGGGATCTGCTTCGAGTTCCAGAGCGTGATGTTGTTGGGATCGGGGCTGGTGGTCCAGGCGTACAGGCCCAGGTCGTACTTCCCCGAATGGAGGAGGCCGTCGGGCTTGCCGAAGAGCTTGGGGCCCGGCACGTTGTCGATCCTCAGCTCGATGCCGACCGCCTTGAGGTACTGGATGAGCACCTGTTCGGTCAGTTCCCGCGGCTTGCGGCCCGTCGTGGACGAGATGGTCAGCGACAACCGCTTGCCGTCCTTCATGCGGATCCCGTCGCCGCCGGGTTTCCAGCCGGCCGCGTCGAGGAGTTGCCTGGCTTTCTCCGGATCGAACTGGTTGAGCTTCTCGACCTCGGGATTGTATGCGTACGACAGCGGGAACTGATCGCTGTGCGCGACCTTGTAGAGGCCCTTGTAGATCTTCTTGGAGATCTCCTCCTTGTTGATCGCCAGGCCGATCGCCTTGCGAACCGCCTTTTCGGCCAGCAGGGGATTCTCGTTGTTGAAGTCGATATGCTCGTAGGTAAGAGAGGCGGTCTCGTTGACGGTGACGTCGCCCAGGGCCTTGAGTTGCTCGTACTGGGTGATCGCGGCGCTCTGGTAGATGTCGATGTCGCCGCTCTTGAGTTGCACGAAGGCCGTATTCTCGTCCGGTACGACCTTTAAGATCAGGCCGGCAATCTTCGGCTTGGTCCCGAAGTAGTCGGGATTGGCCTCGTAGCTGATGTGATCGCCCGCGACCCACTCCTTGAACTTGAAAGGCCCTGACCCGATCGGCGCGCGGTTCCACGCGCTATGGTTGAACTTGCTGTCCCCGGGCTTGTCCTCGGTCTTGACGTCGGCCTCCAGCACATGCTTTGGCAGGATCACGCCGAACAGGTTGAGGTATGGCGCATAGACTTCCCTGAACTTGACCACCGCGGTCTGGGCGTCGGGCGTCTCGACCGCGCTGATCTTGTCCCAGCCGTCGCGACTCGTGACGCGGACCGTGGGGTTCAGGTAGGTCTCCCACGTGAATTTCACGTCGGCCGACGTGACGGGCTTGCCGTCGTGCCACTTAGCCGGCTTGAGCTTGTAGGTCACCGTCATGGCCTTGCCGGCCAGGACCACGCCCTTGTTCTCGACGGTGGGCACTTCCGCGGCCAGATCCGGAATGTACTCCATCTTGTCGTTGACGATGATCAGGCCGCTCATCATCGGCGTCGTCGCGTCGCGGGACGCCACCATGTCCGAGATGAGCGTGTTGAGGGCGTCGGGCTCCTGCTGGCTCTGGAAGACGATCGTGGCGCCGCCGGTCTGGCCACCGGGCGCGGTGTCCTTCTTGGAGGGTTCGCAGGCCGCCAGCAAGCTGATGGCGAGCAGGATGGAAGCCAGGTGCTTGCGCACCATCAGATCGCCTTCCACTGCTGGCAATTCCAGAGGTTGCCGGCGGAGGTCGGGTTGGCCTTGAAGCCGTCGACGCGGTTGCTGACCGCATCGAGGGTGGTCCAGTACAGCAGCGGCAGCATCGGCAGGTCCTCGGCGAGGATCTCCTGTATGCGCTTGTAGATCTCGCCGCGCTTGGCCGTGTCGACGGTCATCGTGCCCTGCTCGGTCAGCTTGTCGACCTCGGGGTTGCTGTAGCGCACGTAGTTCTGGCCGTTGGGCGGCTTCTGCTGCGAGTGCCAGAGGAACTTGTTGTTGGGGTCGGGGTTGGCGACCCACGCGTACAGGGCGATGTCGTACTTGCCTTCGTACAGCAAGCCGTCGGGCTTCCCGAAGAGCTTGGGCCCGGGCACGTTGTTGATCTTCAGCTCGATGCCGATGGCCTTGAGATACGAGGCGATGACCTGCTCGGTGAGCTCCCGCGGCTTGCGCCCCGTGGTGGTCGTGATCTCGAACGACAGGCGTTTGCCGTCCTTGGACACCCGGATGCCGTCGGAACCTGCCTTGTAGCCCGCTTCTTCGAGCAACTGCTTCGCCTTCTCGGGGTCGAAGCGGTTCATCTCCTCGACCTTGGGGTTGTAGTACGTCGCGTTGGACTTGGCCTGGTCGCTGTAGGCCGGCTTGTACAGCCCCTTGTAGATCTTCTCCGAGATCTCCTCCCGGTTGATCGCCGAGGCGATGGCCTTGCGGATCGCCTTGTCCGCGAGCAGCGGATTCTCGAGGTTGAAGTCCAGGTGCTCGTACGTCAGCGACGGCGTCTCGTGCACCTTCACGTCGGTGAGGGTCTTGAGCTGGTCGTACTGCGTCAGCGCGGCGCTCTGGTAAATGTCGATGTCGCCGCTCTTGAGCTGCACGAAGGCCGTGTTCTCGTCGGGCACGATCTTCATGATCATCCCGGCCAGCGCCGGCTTGTCGCCGTGGTAGTCGGGGTTGGGGTCGTAGGTGATGCGGTCGCCGGCGACCCACTCCTTGAACTTGTACGGCCCGGAGCCGACCGGCGCGCGGTTCCAGTTGGACTGGTTGAAGTGGCTGTCACCCGGCTTGTCGAGTTTCTTGACGTCGGCTTCCAGCAGGTGCCGCGGCAGGATCGCGCCGAAGAGCAGGATGTAGGGCGCGTAGATCTCCTTGAAGTGGATGATCGCCGTCTGCGGATCGGGCGTGTCGACCTTGGAGATCTTGTCGTAGCCGTCGCGCGTGGTGGCCTTGACCGTGGGGTTGTTCCAGACCTCCCAGGTGAACTTGACGTCGTCCGACGTGAGCGGCTTTTCGTCATGCCACTTGGCCTTCTTGAGCTTGTAGGTGACGGTCATGGTCTTTCCGGTCACCTTGACGCCGCCATTTTCGGGCGTGGGCACGTCGACCGCGAGGTCGGGGACGTAGTTCATGTTTTCGTCGATCGTCACCAGGGCGCTCATGACGGGCGTCGTGGCGTTGACCGTGGCCATCATGCTGGACACGACGCTATTGAGGGCCTCGGGCTCCTGCTGCTGCTGCCAGACCACCATGGTCGCGGCGGTGCCGGCGGCCGGGGCTTTCTTGTCGCCCGTGGCGCCGGGCTTGGAAGGCTCGCAGCCCACGAGCAGGGCGAAGGCGAGCGCGGATGCGAAAAGGCGACGTCTCAAGATGCGTATCTCCGAACTAGTGGGCCTGGGCGACGATCTTCTCGGCTTCGCCGAGCACGGGGTGCAGGTGGCACGCGGCCAGGTGCCCGCCGCCGATGTCTCCGAATGGCGGATCGCTGGTCTTGCACTGCTCCATCACGAACGGGCAGCGGGTGTGGAACCGGCAGCCCGCCGGCGGGTTGACCGGGCTCGGCAGGTCGCCCTGGAGGATGATCCGCTCGCGCTTGACGGTGGGATCGGGCTCGGGCACGGCCGAGAGCAAGGCCTGTGTGTAGGGGTGCTTGGGGTTCGAGTAGAGATCGTCCGACTCCGCCAGTTCGACGATCTTGCCCAGGTACATGACCGCCACGCGATCGCTGATGTGCTGCACGGTGGCGAGGTTGTGGGCGATGAACAGATAGGTGAGGTTGAACTCGGCCTGCAGGTCGCCCAGCAAGTTCAGCACCTGCGCCTGCACCGACACGTCGAGCGCCGAGACCGGCTCGTCGGCGATGATGAACTTCGGGTTCATCGCCAGGGCCCGGGCGATGCCGATGCGCTGGCGCTGGCCGCCGGAGAATTCATGGGGGTAGCGCCCGATGTAGGTCGGCGACAGGCCCACGCGCTCCAGCAGTTCCTGCACGCGAGCGACGACCGCCCTGCCCTCCATGAGCTTGTGGACGCGCAAGGGCTCGGCGATCGAGTCGCCGATGGTCATGCGCGGATCGAGCGAGGCATACGGGTTCTGGAAGACGATCTGCATCTCCCGGCGCATGAGCCGCATGTCGTGAGGTTGCAGCTTGAGGACATCCTTGCCTTCGAAGAGCACCTCGCCCGCCGTGGGCTCCTCGAGCCGCAGGATCTGCTTGCCGGCGGTGGACTTACCGCAGCCCGATTCGCCCACCAGGCCGAGGGTCTCGCCCCGCCGCACGTCGAAGCTGATGCCGTCGACGGCCTTGACCGCGCCTACCTGCTTCTGGATCAGGATGCCGCGGGTGATGGGGTAGTGCTTGACCAGGTTGCGGACGGTGAGCAGGGAATCGCCGGCCGACCGGGGTTCGGCCTGAGGCACGGTGGTCTGTACGGTCACTTCGCGACGGCCTCCTGAACCTGGTCTAGCTGGCCGGTGGCTACCCAGCACCGCACCATGTGCTGGGCGGCGATGGACTCGAGCAGGGGCATCTGCCTGCACCTCTCGACGTACTCGGGGCAACGCGGGGCGAAGGAGCAGCCGGGGGGCAGGTGCGCGAGACTGGGCGGCTGGCCGACGATCGGCTCAAGGCGCTCCTGCTTCTGGCCCATGCGGGGGATGGACTTGAGCAGGCCCTTGGTATACGGGTGCTTCGGGCTGGCGAAAACCGTCTTGATGTCGGTGTACTCGACCACCTTGCCCGCGTACATGACCGCCACGTAGTCGCACATCTCGGCAACGACGCCCAGATCGTGCGTGATGAGGACGACCGAGGCGTTGCGCTCGGTGCGGATCTTGCGCATCAGGTCGAGGATCTGCGCCTGGATGGTCACGTCCAGGGCGGTCGTGGGCTCGTCGGCGATGAGCAGTTCGGGCTCGCAGGACAGGGCCATCGCGATGATGACGCGCTGGCGCATGCCGCCCGAGAACTGGTGCGGGTAGTCGTCGATGCGCCTGGCGGCCTCCGGGATGCCCACGGCCTCGAGCGACTCGATGGCCTTCTTGCGGGCCGTCTGCTTGTCGACCTTCTGGTGGAGGATGATGGCCTCCATGATCTGGTCCCCGACCGTGAGGACCGGATTGAGGCTGGTCATGGGGTCTTGCGAGATCAGGGCGATGCGATTGCCGCGAATCTGGCGCATCTCCGACTCGGAGAGCTTCAAGAGGTCTTGCCCCTTGAACAGGATCTGCCCGCCGATCGTCTTTCCTTGCGGTCCCGCCACGAGCCGCATGATGGACAGCGAGGTGATCGACTTGCCGCAGCCCGACTCTCCGACGATGCCCAGCACCTGCCCCTGGTGCACCTCGAAGTCCACGCCGTCGACGGCCTTCACGACGCCTTCATCGGTGTAGAAATAGGTCTGAAGCCCCGAAACTTTCAGCAGTGCCTCTGCCACACGTCTCTCCTGTAATCTGGAATCGCCAAAAGTTAACACGAGCACCGAGGTTCCGCTAGTTGAGCCCGGTTGCGGGCGCTCGGGGTAAGAAACCTCGGAAGGGGGCTTACCACCTGCGTCCGATCCGTACGGCACTTCCGGCGCTGGCCGCCGGCCTGGCGGCCGGCATGGCGCTCGCCGCCTGCGAGCCGGGCCGGGTGATCGCCTCCCGGACAGGCGTGGGAGCTTCCTCCCCGGGGCCGAACCCTTTCGCTGCCACGCTCCGAACCCCGGCGCCCACCGCCACTCCCTCTATCGGCGCCTCGCCGGCCCCGGTCGCCACCCCGGAAACCAAGTCCTCGCCGACCCCGACGCCGGTGCCGACCGCCACGCCGCTCGCGCTGGGGCCGGTGAGGGAGCCCGGGATGTTCATCTCCTTCGGTCCGGCGGCGGATCCCGACGCCGTCAGGCGGGTAGCGATCTCGGCCCTCGGGGCGTCGGCGATCGATCCGGGTCAGGAGGTGACCTTGCAGGCCGCCGGCTACACGGCCCTCGACCGGGCCGCGAAGGCGGTCTGGTCCTGGACCCAGACCGGGGGCGGCACGAGCTGGCCCTCCGAACCGAAGAACCCGCTCCGCGGCTCCTTCTGCTGCCGGGCCGGCGACAAGATCATCTGGACCACCGAGCGAGGGCGGGCGCGGAGCGGAACCGTCACCGTCGCGGCCGCGGCCGGCAACGGCGCCTCCGCGAGTTTCCCGGTGGTGATCCGCAACGTGCCGCCCGTCTTCCACTCGGCCACCGCGAGCCCCTTGCTCGCGGGAGACAAGGCCGGCACCGCGCTCACGGTGGCCAAGGGTACGCCCGTACTGCTCGAACTCCGCTTCCACGACGACAACGGCGCCCTGGAAGAAGTGGCCGGCTCCGACCCCTGGCAGGTCGACGTGCAGACCCTGGCCGCCTACTCCTGGCAGGGCTCGTGGGCCTGGAGTGCCGGGGCCTTCCAGACGGCTTCGCCCCTGGTCGTGGACGCGTCGGCCAGCGTCACGTTCGGATCCGTCGGGACGGCGACCATGACCTGGACGTTCCGGGACGGCGAGTCCAACCGCCTGGTCCGGACCTGGGAGATCACGATCAAGTGAGAGCCATGGTCGTCAGGTCGGCACTCGCCCTCGCCCTCGCGGGCTGCTCCGGCCAGGCCGTGCCCGTGTCGCGCGTGGCCGCAACGCCGGCCGCACCGCCGGCCGCACCGCCCGGGACGCACCGGATTTCGCTCGAAGTGGCCTGGCCGATCAAGGCGCGCGCCGCGCAACTGCTGGATCCGACCCTCATCACCGCGGCCGCCGTGCGGGTGACCGGCCTGACAGTGAATGGCAGCATCGACGCCACGGCGAGCCTGCGCGCCGGCGCGTCCGACAAGCTGGAGATGACGGTGCCCGAGGCGCCGAACCTGGTCTTCGCCGTCACCGGCCTGGATCGCTCCGGCAGGAAGGTCCCCTACGCCGAGATCGCCGGCGTGGCGTCGGTACCGGCGGATGCCGGCGTGCGCATCGCGTGGGACACGACGCCCGCGGCTCGCGTGCTCCAGGCATTGCAGGCGTCGGGTTCGGCACTGGCCGCCGGCCTGGATCGCCTCGCGCTGCAGAACTTTTGCAACCGCCTGGTCTACGGGACCGGTGACGGCAGCACCGCCAGCGCCTTCGTGACCCACCCGGCGCTCGTGGACTCTGCGGGCCTGGCCGGCACCATCGCGGCCCTCGGCGGCCTGCCTTCGACCGCCACCGGTTTCAAGGTCGCGGGCGCCCGCATCGGCGGCACACTTTCCGGGCTGATCGGGGGGCAGGTGGCCACGGTCAGCGCCGACGATCCCTCGTCGCTCCCGGTGACGACCGACGCCGCGGGGAACTTCACCATCCCGGACGTCCTACCCGGGGGAGCGACGACCGTGACCGCCCTCAATCCCTTCTATGCCGCCACCTGGTCGGCCGTGCCGGCGCTCGGGGCCGGCCAGACCGCCACGGTGAAGCTGGCCCTGAAGGGCAACTTCCTCATGCACGAGCCCAGCTTCGCCCTGGCCAACGGCGAATGCGGGCTCACCGGCTACCAGGTGGCCAAGTTCACCCAGTCGCCGGTGCGGGTCCTGCTGATCCGGCCGACGGGCGCCCGCGCCTCGTCATTCGGGTACAACGCCGGCGACGAAGCGGCGGTCGCCGAGGCCCTCGCCACCCTGGGACCCGAGTTCGGCGACCTCTTCGCGTTCGACCTGACGAGCGTCGGCGATGACGACGCCAACCTGCCCACCCTGATCCGGCGGTCGGACGTGTTCATCAGCTTCCTGCGCAAGTTCGAGCCGGGCGGCTGCGGCTTCGGGGTCGCGGCAGGCTGCGCCTACTACTACCCGGGCCGGACCGGCTACAACTTCTGCAACAACCTCACCGGCACCAAGCTGGTCGGCCTGTCGTACCAGGTGGGCATCCGCCTCACCACGGCCGATCCCGACGGGCGGCCGCGATCGCCGCGCTGGCGCGCCACGACCGCCCTCCACGAACTCACCCACGCCCTGGGTCTGGGGCACAGCGGCGATCCGCTCGACGTGATGCTCTCGACCGCCCTGGATCGGCTGCCGACCACGTACTCCGCCTCCGACCTGCGCACGGCGCGGCTCCACTACAGCCTGCCCACCAACTACACGCGGGATCACACGGCCTACGACCTGGTGCCGGTGGCCCAGAACCCTGGCACCTTCAGCTACGACCCGACCGAGCTGGAATAGGGGCCGGCGATCCAGGGCCAAGACGTCGGTGGTGGGCCTCCGGACCAGGCGTGCGGCCCGCTCACCCGCCCGCTGGCATGCGCGCCGTCCGGATAGACGGTCGAAAGGGCATGCAGTCCATTGTCTTGCACCAGGCGCTCGTAGCTCGCGGGGGGACGGACCCCGAACGTCGAAACCGGGAAGATCTTCCCGAGCCGCTGGCGCTCGCCGACGCCGTCAGTCGATGTCGCGGAGGTACTTGTAGATCGTGCCGCCCTCGCCCACGGCCCAGCCGACCGAGAGATCCGGGGCGAAGCCGACGTCGAGCAGGCGCGGCCCGCACGAAGCCTGGTTCGCCACCCGGCCCCGGACGAAGGCGCTGTCGGCGACCCGCGACAGGATCACCCCGCAGGACCCCACGGCGGAGAACGAATCGCCGCGCGCCCGCACGGCGTGGAAGTCCGCGTCGCCGCTGCTCTGGCTGTACGAGTTGTACGGCAGCCAGGTGGTGCCGCCGTCCGTGGACGTGACCACGATCCCCGCGCGGCCGTGCCCGGGGCTCCCCTGGCCGGAGCCGGCCACCAGGATGCGCGCCGCGGCCGCGAGCACCGGATGCCGCGCCGCGGCCGGGATCTCCAGGGGCGGCGTCGCGAGTTTCTTCCAGGTCGCCCCGTCGTCGGCGGACGAGTACACGCTGGCGGTGCTGGTGCCGTAGAGCACCCGGCCCGGGGAGGCCACCAGCGTCAAGTTGAGGAGTCCCGTGTCGAGGCCTGCGCCGGCCGGGGTCGCCACCACCAGATCGTTGAGGCTCGCTCGCTTGACGCCGGCGCCTTCGGCGGCCGGCCGCACAACGAAAGCGGTCTTGTCGCCGCCGTCGACCACCAGGGCGGTCCCGGCCAGGGCGGCCGTAAGCAGCGACCAGCTCGCGCCCTTGTCGGGCGTCCCGTAGATACCGCTCGGGGTGACGACCACACCGCCGGGCGCGCCGATCGCGATGCCGTCCACGCCGTCCGTGAGGCCCGCGGAGGTCGTGGCCCAGCTGGTACCGTCGAGCGTGCGGAGCAGCGTGCCGCCGGGACCGGCGGCATAGGCGAAGGTCTCGCTGATGACGTTGACGTGCCGCAAGTCGGTCGTGACCGGGGAAGTCTGGGGGAACCAGTGCGTCCGCTCCACCGCGATCGTCCCCAGGTCCCGCGTCTTGCCGGCCTCCAGCGCCACGGTGTCGCTGTAGTGGGTGATCGTGCCCTTGGAGATCTTCAGCGACGCGGTGCCGGCTGGCACCTGCGCCAGGGAGAAGGCGCCGCTGGCGTCGGTCGTGGTCTGGGCTGCGCCCGCGACCACCAGGCGGTCGGTGAGCGGCAAGCGCGTCTCGGCATCGATGAGCTTGCCCGCAAGCGCCGCCGTACCGGGCGTGGCCACCGGCGCGGGCGCGGCCACCGGCGCGGGCGTGGAGGCAGGCGTGGGCGACGCCCCGGAAGGGCTCGGCTCGGCCGGGGCGGACGCTTGTGCCGGCTCTGCGGTACCGGCCTGCTCGCGCCTCACCCGCACCTCGGCCACCCTGGTCTGGAAAGCGGCGACGTCGACCTGGCTCGCCGCGTCCGCGACGGCGGCCGTGAGCGAGACACCGCTCTGGACCTTCACTTCGGCCAGCCGGGCCATGATGGCCTCGCCGGCCGCCGTGAATGCATCGAGTCCCCGGGTGGCCCTGGCGATCAGGTCCGCGGCGCTGGACGCGAGCGCGCGCGCCGCGCCGGTCGCCTCCGATAGCGCCTTGCCGGCGTCGGCGACCCGGGCGAGCGCGTCCGAACCGTCCAGCGCCGCGGCCGCCCGCGTGGTGACCGTCGCGTCCCGCAAGCCCACGGTGCCGGCGAGCTGAGCGGTCTTGAACTTGCGAAAGCCCGTGGCGACGTCGAAGTCAGCGCGCACGCCGGCCAGCAGCGCGTCCGAGAGGGCCAGCGCCGTCGTCCCGAACGTGAGGTCGACGTTCTTCACCCCCGCGCCCCCCGCCAGCGACAGCGGGGCGCAGAGATAGCCGGTGACCCGCCCGCCGACCAGCACGGTCGCCTGGATGACCACGGCCCGCGAGCCGGCAGGTGGCAGGTAGCGCACCTCGAAGCGCCCGTCGGCACCGCCGGCCCGCCGCTTGAGCAAGACCCCGCTCGCGAGATCGACGGCCTCGACGACCAGGACGGGCGTATCCGCCTGCACGCTGCGCGCCAGGACGCGGTATGGATCCGCGGCGGTGAGGGGATCGCCCGCGGTCAGCGGGATCACATTGGCCAGAGGCTCCACCGCCGTGAGCGGGATGACGTTGGCGAGGGGCTCCACGGCCGTCAACGGGTTCGAGTTGGTCAGGGGACTGGTCGGCAATCGCGAGTAGCTGCCGCTGCGGGCCCCGTCGAACCAGGCAGTCCCGCCGGTCGTGACGCCGTCCGACGACGTCCCGGCGTTTGTCCTGGAGTGCCAGTACAGCAGCGGCGGCAGGAGAGCGCAGCCTGTCGCGCCGGCACACAGCGCGGCCGCCGATAACAGTGCCCGCATCGCTGGCGGCTTCGGCCTCACGACGGCCACCCCCGGGGACCCGGTGTGCGACTCATCCGCGCACGCGGCCGAGCGCGGCCAGCTCGCGCCCCAACTTTTCGGCCAGCGGCGCGTCTCCCGCGCTCTCGGCGAGCGATCGCGCCGTATCGAGGGCCTCGCGAGCGGCCGCGGCGTCTCCCCGCTGCAGGAGCGCTCGCCCGCGCGTCGCGTGGATGGACGCGGCGTGCTCGCCATGCCCGCTGGCCCGCATCAACGCGAGGCACTCGTCGACGGCCGCCAGTGCGTAGGCCTCGTTGCCGCGCCGCAACGCGAGGTCCGCCAGGCTTCCCAGGTCCGCGATGGCCGTGTCGGTGTCTTCCAGCTGGCGGGCGATCTTGAGCGCCTCCTCGAAGTGGCGCGCCGCGAGTTCCAGGCGCTCCGGCGTCGAAGCCGGGTCGCCGAGCAGCAGGTCTCCCAGGTTGGTGAGGCTCTGGGAGATCGAGCGCCGGTCGGCGAGCCGGCGAAAGAGCGCCAGCGCCTTGGTGTGGTGCACCTGGGCGGCGTCCCGGTTCCCGAGCGCGGCATGGGTGATGCCCAGATTGCTGTGGCTGCGGGCGATGCCCTCGACGTCGCCGGCCGCCTCCCGCAGGGCGAGAGCGCCCTCGTGGACACTGAGGGCCTCCGCGAAGCGGCCGCTCCGGAACAGGCAGATCCCCGCCACGCTCGACGCGAATGCCGCGTCGGCCGACCGCCCGAGGCCTTCGAGGGTGGCGCGTGCCGCGTGGGCCCGCGCCGCCGCCCCCCGCAGATCTCCCATCAGGCGGAGGATGTTGGCGGCGCCCGCTTCGGCCAGTGCCGCCTCTGCCGGTTCGGCGGCCGCAAGCGAGATCGCCCGCTCGAAGCTGGAGAGCGCTCCGGAAAGCTCGCCCTTGCGGTAGAGCACCTCGCCCCGTTCTCGCAGGCTGGCCGCGGTTTCCGGCGTGAAAAAGGCGCGGGCATCCAGGTGGGAGAGGGCCGGGCCGTACTGGCCCACGGCGCGGGCGGTGCCCGCGAGCCGGAGCAGGATCTCCGCACGGTCCGGCAAGTCGGGGGTCCCGGCCGGAGCCCGGTCCAGCCAGACCAGCGCCGCCGCGAAGTGCTCGCCGGCATCGGAAATCGCGCAGGCGGAGCGCGCTTGGCAACCTGCGAGCCAGGAATAGTACGCTGTCCGGCCCGCGGCGCCGGCTTCCGCGAAGTGCCAGGCCAGGCGCCCCGCGGCGCGCGGCCCAAGGCGGCGCTCGAGAGCACGCCCCACGAGCAGGTGCAACTCGGCGCGCCGTTCGCGGGGGATGGCCGCCTCTGCGCACTCGTGGACCAGGGTCTGCGCGAACTCCACCTGCAGGTCGGGCCGCACGAGCCAGAAACGTGCCGAGCCGAAGGCGGCGACCTCCGGGGAGATGTCCCGTCCCGCCGCCTCGGCGACCACCTGGAGGTCGAAGACGCGGCCGGCGATTGCGGCGAGATCCAGGACGGCGCGGGAGGCGGGCGCCAGCGTGTCCAGCCTGGCACCCACCGCGGCCCGGATGGAATCCGGAAGCGGCGATCCGCCCGGCCGTTCGAGGGCGGCCGCCAGGAGTTGCGTCAGGAAGAACGGGTTGCCCTCGGCACGGGCGATCGCGCCGGAGATGAGGTCGTCGCCGCTATCCGGCAGCAGCGCCGTGGCGAGCACCCGCGCCTCGGCGGGCGGCAGCGGGCGGAGTGCGATGCTGGTCAGATCGATCGGCGAATCGATGCCGGGCAGGGGATCGAGCGAGCCGGTCCGGAACTGCCCGATCGCCATGATCGCGACCTCCTGCACCTGTCCCAGGTGCCAGCAGAGCGCGTCGAGCCACTCGAGCGAGGCGGCGTCCGCCTGCTGGATGTCCCCCAGGCCGATCACGACCGGCCGCGACGCTGCCAGAGCGGTCAGGTGGTCGGCGAAGGCCTCCCAGGCCCCGCGGCGCAATGCCCTGGCCTCGAGGGCGACCAACCGCGGGTTGCGGGGCGCCAGGCCGCACAGGTAGCCGAACAGGTCGGCCTCGCGGCTACCGGCTTCGTCGCCGGGGAGCGCGCGCTCCAGATGGCCGCGCAATTCGGCCGCACCCCACGTCGGGTCGATGTCCAGCAGGTCGCAGACCAGTTCGCGCAAGAGGTTCGTCCCGCCCTCGCGCCCACCGCCGGCCAGGCGGGCCGTCACGACTCGCGCCCCGGCTTCGGCGACATGCCCGAGGAAGCGCCTCGACAGCGCGGACTTGCCGACGCCCGGATCCCCCGAGATCAGGGCGAACTGGGGCCTTCCGGCAGAGGCCCTCGCGAAGATCCGGCGCAGGGATTCCCACTCGGCCTCCCGGCCGACGAAGATCTCCGGACCGCCGCCGGCCGGCGGAGCGATCGCCGTGGGCTCGAGCGGCGCCGGAGGGGCCGGTGCGGCAGCCTTGGCGCTCAGGCTGGAACCGCACCAGGTGCAGAAGTTGGCACCGGCCGGCACCTGGGCGCCGCAAGCGGAGCACTCCATCAGGCTCGCCCCGGAAATCGCTCTTGCTCGAACATATAATCTATGTTACAGATCTGATACCCGCTTTCCCTCCCCAGTATGCCCTGTATCATGCCGCCAATGAGCCGCGATCCAGAAGTCATCCGCGTCAAGGGCGCTCGCGAGCACAACCTCAAGAACGTCGACGTCGTGCTGCCGCGCAACCAGCTGATCGTGTTCACGGGCGTCTCGGGCTCGGGCAAGTCGAGCCTGGCGTTCGACACGATCTTCGCGGAGGGCCAGCGCCGGTACGTCGAGAGCCTTTCGGCCTACGCCAGGCAGTTCCTCGGCCAGATGGACAAGCCGGATGTCGACCATATCGACGGGCTCTCTCCCGCCATTTCCATCGACCAGAAATCGACGAGCCACAACCCGCGGTCGACGGTCGGCACGGTGACCGAGATTTACGATTACCTGCGGCTGCTCTACGCGAGGGTGGGCACGCCCCACTGCCCGAGCTGCGGGAAGGAGATCAACCCGCAGACCATCGAGCAAATCGTCGATCGCGTCCTGCAGCTCGAGGAGGGCACGCGCTTCCAGGTCCTCGCGCCCCTCGTGCGGGGCCGCAAGGGCGAGTACAAGGCCTTGCTAGACGAAGCGCGCAAGGACGGTTTCATCCGCGTCCGCGTGGACGGGGAGGTCTTCGAGCTGTCCGACGAGATTCCGCTGGATAAAAACAAGAAGCACGACATCGCCGTTGTCGTGGATCGCCTGGTGGCGCGGCCCGATATCGCGCAGCGCCTCGCCGACTCGCTGGCGCAAGCCCTCAAGAAGGCCGAGGGCCTGGTCGTCATCGAGGTCCTTGGCACGCGCGAGCAGCCTGCGCAGAGCGATCTGCTGTTCTCCGAGAAATTCTCGTGCAGCGATTGCGGTATCTCCATCGCCGAGATGGAGCCGCGGCTATTCTCGTTCAACAGCCCGTTCGGCGCCTGCCCTACCTGCCATGGCCTCGGGAGCAAGCGCGAGTTCGATCCGGAGCGGGTCGTGCCCGATCCCTCGCGCCCGCTCAAGGACGCCATCGCGCCGTGGGCGCGCACGGGCAATCCGTACTACCAGCAGTTGCTGGGCGCAGTCGCCAAGCACCTGGGCGTGACGCTCGACACCCCGTGGGCCAAGCTCTCAGAGGAGGCCCGCCAGGTCGTCCTGTACGGCGCGGACTCGCGCATCCAGATCGACCAGGAGTCTTGGTTCCGGCCGGGCGAGTGGGGCTACTCCACCCGTTACGAGGGCGCCATGCGGCAGCTTGCCCGCCGCTACGCCGAGACCACGAGCGACAAGTTCAAGGAAGAACTCGACGAGTACATGACCGACCGGCCTTGCGACGCGTGCGCGGGGCGGCGCCTCAAGCCGGAGGCCCTGGCCGTCAAGGTGGGCGACCGCTCGATCGCCGAGTTCACCGGCATGAGCATCTCGGATGCCCGTACCTTCATGGAGGGTCTCGTCCTCACGCAGCGCAAGCAGTTGATCGCCAACCAGATCCTCAAGGAGATCAATGCCCGCCTCCGGTTCCTGGTGGACGTCGGCCTCGACTACCTGACCCTCTCGCGGGCCGCCAACACCCTGTCGGGCGGCGAGGCGCAGCGTATTCGCCTGGCCACCCAGATCGGCAGCGGCCTGACCGGCGTCATGTACGTGCTCGACGAGCCCAGCATCGGCCTGCATCAGCGCGACAACCGCCGCCTGCTGCACACGCTCAAGCACCTGCGCGATCTGGGAAACAGCGTCATCGTCGTGGAGCATGACGAAGAGACCATCCAGGAGGCCGATTTCGTAGTGGACATCGGCCCCGGGGCCGGCATCCACGGAGGCGTCATCGTCATGACGGGCACGCCCGCGGAGCTGGCGGCCTGCGCCGGGTCCATCACCGGCCAGTACCTCGCCGGGACGCGGCGCATCCCCATACCCGCCAGGCGCCGGCAGGGCAACGGCGCCAGGCTTGAGCTGCGAGGCTGCCGCCTCAACAACCTCAAGGATCTCGACGTCACCATTCCGCTCGGGGAGTTCGTCTGCGTCACCGGCGTGTCCGGATCCGGCAAGTCCTCGCTGGTCAACGAGCTCCTCCATCCCGCCCTGCGCTGCTACCTCTTCGGCGGGCCGCGCCCCCAGGGCATGCGAGACATCGCGGGCCTCGAGGCGATCGACAAGGTCATCGTCATCGACCAGTCGCCCATCGGCCGCACTCCGCGCTCCAACCCGGCCACCTACACCGGCCTCTTCGACATCATCCGGGACACGTTCGCCCAGACGGTGGAGTCCCGCGCTCGCGGCTACGGCCCGGGCCGCTTCTCCTTCAACGTCAAGGGCGGCCGCTGCGAGGCCTGCTCGGGCGAGGGCCTCAACCGCATCGAGATGCACTTCCTGCCCGACGTCTACGTGCCGTGCGACGTCTGCAAGGGCAAGCGCTACAACCGCGAGACCCTCGAGGTGCGTTTCAAGGGGAAATCCATCGGGGACGTGCTGGACATGACCGTCGAGGAAGCCGTCGACTTCTTCGCCAACATTCCCCGCGCCAAGACCAAGCTCCAGACCATCTTCGACGTGGGCCTGGGCTACATCAAGCTCGGGCAGCCCGCCACTACGCTTTCGGGCGGCGAGGCGCAGCGCGTGAAGCTGGCCGAGCAACTGTCGCGGCGCAGCACCGGCAAGACCCTGCTCATCCTCGACGAGCCCACCACCGGCCTCTCGGCGTACGACGTCGACAAGCTCCTGGGCGTGCTGATGCGCCTGGTGGACGCCGGCAACTCGATCGTCTGCATCGAGCACAACCTGGACGTCATCAAGTGCGCCGACCACCTCATCGATCTGGGCCCCGAGGGTGGCGACCGGGGGGGCGAAATCGTCGTCACGGGTACGCCCGAGGAAGTCGCCGCCCATCCGACGTCCTATACTGGCTACTATCTCAAACCCCTGCTCGCCGGCGGGGCCCTGCCGCCGCTCGCCGACGAGGTCACGAGCACCCGCCGGCGGACGAAAGCGAAGGTCTCCTAGCATGGCCGTCATCCTCGGCGAAATCATCGGCCTGCTCGCTGTCGTGATGGTCCTGGGCATCCCGCTGTCGTTCTCGCCGCTGGGCAAGGCCCTGGCCGAACGCATCCGCGCCGGCACGGTACCGGGCGACGCGGAGCGCCGCCTGCACGACCTGGAAGCCGAGGTCGCCCAGTTGCGCGAGATCGTGGTCATGAGCGAGGCGGCCAAGCGGCCGGCCGCGAAACTCTCGGAGCCCGACTCCCAGCCCGCCGCGAGACCCGCCCGGGAGTTGCAGTAGCGCGATGACGGCCGGCCGTGAACGCCGGGAGTGCTTGGCGCCCGTTCCTTAACTGTTCGTTTCCCCAACCCCAGCGTTCCCTTTACCGCTTTACCCAACGAAAACCCGAGATCTCCGGCATGGCAAACGAGCCAATCCGGGTGAGGGATCCCGGACAGGTGGTGGCGCGTCCTCGGCGCGATGGTGCCGGTCCTCCGAAGGGGGACCCGCCCGGGGGCCAGAGTCCGCCTGCGCCCAAGCTGGCCAAGGACGAGCTCGAGCTCTCCAGCGCGGCCCAGCAGCGCTTGCTCGAGAAGGCGACGGGCGCGACGGCCGCCGGCGTGGCGCTCGAGGCGGTGCCGCTCGACGCCGAGGTGGAACTCCCGGTCATTTCGGCCGATCAGCTCAACGACCTGGTCGACGGCGAGCCGGCGGCGAGCATGGCCCCCAACCCGGGCATGGGCCAGGGCAACGAGATCCTCAAGGATTTCAAGGTCGTCGGCTACGCCATCGACACCGATGCGTGGAACCGGATGGGGCGGCCCGAGGGATTCATCCCGATCGCCTACCTGGCGACCCACCTGGACGTCGGCAAGCTAGGGGCGGAGATCCGCATCAAGTCCAGGTTCAAGGAAAACGGCGACCAGAAGGTCTCCCTGGGCGTCAAGAACATCACCTGGGAAGGCCAGAAGGTCGAGAAACTCGCCAAGGAATGGGCGATAAAGTGGGCCAAGGAGCACCCGGAGCAGGCGATTCCCGCCGGCATCGTGATCGTGGCCGGCGGACTGGTCGGCGCGTACTACTACTCGAAGAAGACCGGCCCGGTGGAATTCAGCGCCGGCTCCATCAAGCTCGTGAAGTACAAGGGCTTCGAGGCCAAGCTGAAACCGAAGGCCGAAATCGACGTCGACCCCTGGTCGCTCAAGGTCAACGGCCTGGAAGGCCAGGTGTCGTACAAGTTTCCGGACGATCGCCAGCGCATCGAGGCCGGGGCGCGCTACAACTTCGAGGAAGAGCGCTGGCGCTTCGAGGCCCACTATGGCATCGAACTCGGGAAGAAGGGCGACACGGTCGGCCCCACGGGCTATGCCGGCGTCGGCGTCTGGGCGGAGCAGGTCGACCGCCGTCTCGGCCGCGACGAGGACTGGGACTACGGAGCCGGCGTCTACCTGGGCCTGAGGTTCTAGGACTCCTGTAACCTGTTAGGCGATGCTGGACGTGTCGCCTCTGGCCTGGCGCGTGACGCTGCGCAACATCCGGGTCTACAGCAAGTCCTGGGTGTCGAGCGTCATGCCCAACCTCTTCGAGCCGATCTTCTACCTGCTGGCCATGGGACTGGGTCTGGGCGGCTACATCGCCACGTCGGGTTCCTGGCGCGAAGACGTCTCGTACGTCTCGTTCATCGGCACGGGCCTCATCGCACAGGCCGCGCTGTTCTCGCCGACGTTCGAGCTGATCTACGGCGGCTACACTCGACTGGCGCACCAGAAGACCTACGACGCCATTCTGGCCACGCCCTGCTCGGTGGCCGATCTGACGATGGGCGAGATCCTGTGGGGGGCGCTGCGAAGCGCCTGGTACGGGATGCTGATCGTCGCGGTGATCGCGGCCTTCGGACTGGTGAAGAGCTGGTGGGTCCTCGCGCTGCCGATTCCGCTCTTCATCGCCGGGATTTTCTTCTCGGCGGTGGCCCTGTGCTTCGTGGCCACCGCCAACAGCTACGACTACTTCAACTTCTACCTGTCGCTCATCCTCTTCCCGATGTTCCTGTTCTCGGGCATCTTCTTCCCGCTCACCGCCCTCCCCGGCTGGGCGCAGCACGTCGCCTGGTGGTTGCCGCTGACCCACCTGGTCGAGATATGCCGCGGCGTGGCCCTCGACAAGCTGAGCCGGGATCTGGTCCCGCACGGACTCTGGTTCGTCGCCTTCTCGATCCCGGTCGTGCTCCTGGCGATCTTTCTGATGCGCCGCCGCCTCGTGACGTGATCCTCGCGGTCTGCGCCAACACCTCGCTGGATCGGACGGCGGTGATCCCGGGGTTCGCCGCCGGAAAGCTCCACCGCGTGGGCCGCGTCCACGTGCAGGCGGGCGGCAAGGGCGTGAACGTGGCGCGCTGCCTCAATGCCCTGGGCCTGCCCGTCCTTACGGTCGGCTTCGCCGGCGGCGAGATGGGTCGCTGGATTGCCCAGGCCATGCGCCGCGAGGGCCTCTCGGCCGACCTGATCCAGATCGCGGGCGAGAGCCGCAGTTGCTTCGCGATTCTCGACACCAGGGGGCTCAAGGTCACTGAAGTGGACGAGGAAGGCCCCGAGGTCTCGCTGGCCGAGGTCGGGAAGCTCACGGCCCTGCTCGCCAGGCACGCGCCCCGCGCCCGCATGGCCGTGCTCTCCGGCTCGTTGCCGCCCGGTTGCCCGCCCGACACCTACCGCAGGTGGGTGGAGGTCGCCCGCAAGGCCGGCGCCACGCCCGTCGTGGACGCCGCCGGCCCGGCGCTCAACGAAGCCCTCGCCGCTCGCCCGTACCTGGTCAAGCCCAACGAAGCGGAAGCGGAAGAGTTGCTGGGGTACCGCCTGGACAACAACACGGCCATCTCCCGGGCCCTGGACTTCCTCGCCGCGAAGGCCGACGTCGTCGCCCTCACGCTGGGCGCCCGCGGGGCGGCAATCGCGGCAGGTGACAGGCGCTGGCGCGTCAACCCGCCGGCCATCAAGGCGATCAACACGGTGGGCTGCGGGGACGCCTTCCTGGCGGGGTTCGTGGCCGGCCTCGTCCGCAACCTGCCGCTCGAGGCCGCCTCGCGGCTGGCGGTGGCGGCCGGCAGCGCCAACGCCACGGCCGTCGGCGCCGGCACGGTCCCGGCCCAGACCATCGACAAGCTGGAAGCCGAGGTGCGGCTCACCGCCCTCTAGGCCGCCGGGCGTTTGAGAGCGGCTTCGGGAGGGGATATTGCCGACTGGAGACCGCGGTGGAAGACGCCACGCTGGTAGGACGCGCCGTGACTTGCCCGCTGTGCAAGTCCGGGTTCACTTACTGCCGGCCGAAATCGGGCACCTACAAGCTACTGGGCCGCGACAGCGACTACTGCCCGTACTACGAAGGCCGCAACCCGCTGTTCTATCACGTGTGGGTCTGCCCGAACTGCCAGTTCGCGGCCTACAAGGAGCATTTCGGGCAAGTCGAACCGGGCAAGGTACATGCCCTCAAGGAGACGCTCACCGCCCTGGTCACCGCCAGAGCCGACTTCTCCCGGCCCGAGCGGACCATGTTCGTGGCGCTGCAGGCCTACCAGGTGGCGCTCGTCTGCTACCAGGCGCGCGCCTATCCGCCGGAGATGATCGGCCAGGTCGCGCTCAGGCTGGCCTGGATCTGCCGGTATGGCGGGCAGGCCAAGCGCGAACTGGACTTCCTCGACCAGGCCAGGCAACACCTCACCGAAGCCTACGACAAGGGCATTCGCACCAAGGGCTTCATCGACTTCCAGGGCCTCACCTACATGGTCGGCGAGCTCAACCTCCGCACGGGCCACCTGGCCAAGGCGACCGCCTGCTTCGCGACGCTGATGCGCACCAAGGGCCTCACCGATCCGATGCGGGTCGCGGGCGCCGCGCGGCAGGATGCCGCCGAGGCGGCCGAGACCGTGGGCAAGCGGCTCGAGTCGGTGGACGTACTGGAACCCCTGGGATCCGCGGGCCTGGGCATCCTCGCTCAGCGCTCCCGCATCCGGCGCGTGCCCAAGGGAGAGATCCTCTACGAGGACGGCGAGCCCGGCGGCTCGCTGATCGTGGTGGTCAAGGGCTGCTGCTCGCTATATCGCTCGGGCCCCGGCTCCCGGCTGGAGACGGTCATGGAGGCCGGCGACTCCTGCTCGGAGCAGACGCTCTTCACCGGCGAACCGCGCGTGGGCACGCTCGTGGCCGGTCCCCCCGACAATCGCGAGGGGCCGGAGACCGTGGTCGCCGAGATCGAGCGCGCCGACCTCCACGCGGTGCTCCGGCTCTTCCCCAAGGCGGCCGAGGGCATCACGGCCCGCCTGAACCTGGCTTTGGAAGAGGCGGCGGCCCGCGAGTGGGTGCGCGCCGCCAGGGAGGCCGAGGCGGCGCCGCGGCGCCAGGAGCGGTCGATCATCCTCGATGCCGTCAGCTCGCTCTTTGGCAACTTCGCCGGCGCCGGAGTGGACGATTAGGTGAGCCAACCCTTCCCGCCGGGATTCCTCTGGGGCGTCGCGACCTCGGCCATGCAGGTGGAGGGCCATCTGCAGCACTCCAACTGGCACGACGAGCTGAAGCACTGGCGCATGGAGCACCCGGCCGGCCGGGGCTGCGACTTCCTGAACCGCTACGAGAGCGACCTGGACCTGGTCAGGGGCATGGGGCTGGGCGCGTTCCGGTTCTCGCTCGAATGGGGCCGCATCGAACCGGAACCGGGGCGCTTCGACGACGAGGCACTCGCGCACTACCAGCGCATCATCGACGCCTGCCACGCACGCGGCATCGAACCGATCCTCACGCTCTGGCACTTCTCCTATCCCCGCTGGATCGACCGCGAGCTGCCGGGAGGGTGGACGAATCCCGAGATCGTCGAGATCTTCGGCCGCTTCGCCCGAAAGGCAGGCGAACGCCTGCGCGGCGTCAAATGGTGGATCACGCAGAACGAGCCCAATGCCTTCGTGCTCAACACGTGGCTCTTCGCGGCGTACCCGCCCGCGCCCGCGCCCCTGCTGCAGGCCGGCCGCTGCCCGGCGGTGGCGGCGAACGTGGTCGCCGCCCATCAGGTCGCCTACGACATCCTCAAGGCGCAGGACAGGTCCCGGATGATCTCGGCCAACGTCTTCCACTTCCAGCCGCGGGGCCTCGGCTGGCCCAACACCCTCGAGTTCTTCGCCCGCCTCGAGAGCTTCGACTACATCTCCATCGATTACTACTTCGCCCACCTGCCCTGGGAATGGCCGTACCTGGCGTTCCAGTGGGCCTGGCCGGTCCACCCGCCGGGCATCGCCGACTCGGTGCTGGCCTACTGGCGGCGCTTCCGCAAGCCGGTCCTCATCGGCGAAAACGGCCTGTGCCAGCACGGCGACCGGCCGCGCCGCGACGGCTGGACGCGGGATCGCTACCTGGTCCACCACGTGCACCACCTGGAGCGCGCCGCGCAAGCCGGGGCGGACCTGGTGGGCTACATGCACTGGAGCTTGCTGGACAACTGGGAGTTCGGCAGCTACACGCCGCGCTTCGGCCTCTACCAGGTGGACTTCACCCGGCCGGACCTGCCCCGCACACCGACCGCGGCCGTCGAGGCCTACCAGGAGATCGCAGGCGAAGGGTATGCCGCGGCGCCCCTGTTGGCGCGCTTCGGCGTCCGAAGGTGAGCGGGCGGCGTGATTGAAACCCGTGACAGACCGGAAGCGTCCAGGGTACAAATGGGCGAAACGACCCAGGAGGCTTGCCATGGACGCCCGCATCATCCGTCATAGTGCCGCGCTCGCCGGCGCGGGACTGCTGTTTGCCGCTTGCCCCGGCCTGACGCCGCCCGCGCATGCCGAGGTCATCCACCTCAAGAACGGTACGCAGGTCAAGGGCAAGATCACCAAGCAGGACGAGGAGAATTTCGAGGTCCTGACCGCCCAGGGGCCCGTGAAGATTTCCAAGCTCAAGGTGCAACTCGTGGACCTGGCCAACCCGGCGATCGCGGCGGGCCTGGGCGTCGGCTTCCCCGGCGCCGGCCAGGCGTACGTGGGCCGCTGGGACAAGGCGGTGTTCTACTTCTCGATCACGGCCGTGACGCTCGGCGCGGCTTTCGTGGTTGGCATGGTCGGCGTCAACGGCGGCCTGACCGTGTCCGATCCCAACAAGCTCACGCTGCCGGTATCCATAGGCGTGAGCACCGCCGGCATTCCGCTGCTGCTGGGGGCATACGACGCCTACCTCGAAGCGGTGAGGCAAAATGAGGCTCCCAAGTTCAAGATCGATTACGGCGAGAGCCTGTAGAGCGGGCGCCGCCTTCGCCGTGGGAGCCTGCCTGACGGGCTGCCCCGCCGGCATCATCCTGGGCGGCTCGTTTCTGAGCAGCTTCGTCGCCCGCGACCGCATCACCATAAAGGGCGAGGTCGATCTGGCCGGCCAGCGAGGCAACTTCCGGGTCGGCGCGATGAGGTACTTCGAAGGGAGCGAAGCTTCCGCCGGCTACAAACTGGCCGACGTGGACGGCGTGGATTTCGGCGGCGCACAGAATTTCTCGATCCTGTTCACCGGTCCCGCCACCGACTCGGAGCCGGCATCGGGAAGCTACACGCTGACCCTGCAATCCGGCCGGTCGATGGCGCACTGGCTCCTGATCGCCTGGAACGATCTCAACAAGAACGGCAAGATGGAATGGGAAGAGATGCGGGCTCCCGAGACCTTCCAGATCACCAAGGCCGGCGGCAACTTCTTCGGCTTCCGGGCATCCGGCTCGGTCCTGGCGCCCCTGGCCACCACGGGCGTCGTGGCCTTTGCCGAGGCCGACAAGGTGAAGTCTTACAAGTTCGTCTTTCCTCGGGTCGAAGACTTCCCGACCACCCAGTGATGACGGGACATCACGCCGGGCTCAAGCTCCTCGACGACGCGCTGATGGACCAACTGCGCGACCAGGCGCGCGCGTCGCCGCGGCGGCGGGCGGTGCATCGGTTCCACGAGCACGAGGAACCGGTCCAGCGCATGCTCAACGCCCTCGAACCCGACAGCTACGTGCGGCCCCACAAGCACGAAGATCCCGACAAGTTCGAGGCGTTCGTCGTCCTGCGCGGCCGCGCGGCGGTCGTGCTGTTCGACCCGGACGGGAAGGTGGCCGCCACCGTGGTCATCGCCGCCCGCGGCACCACCCGCGGCGTCGAGATCCCGCCGCGCGCCTTCCATTGCCTGGTGGCCGTCGAAGCCGGAACGGTGCTCTTCGAGCTCAGCCAGGGTCCTTACGACGGCGCCACCCACAAACGCTGGGCGCCGTGGGCACCCGAGGAAGGCACGCCCGAGGGGGCGGCCTACCTGGCGGATCTGCGTGTGAAGCTCGGGTTGTAGCCAGGCAAACCTAGCCTGACGCCTTGAAGACCTGATCCAGGATCGCGTCGGCGAACTCCCGGTAGTGCTCTTCGACCACGGGCATGTCGGTCGTCTGGCGGCTCGACGGGTAGAGCATGATGACGACCTTCTGGCCGCCGTCGACCTGGAAGCTCCAGGTCAGCATTTGCTGGCGGTGGCGGTGGCTGAACGTGATGATGCCGCAGAAGGCATCCGCATCATGCCGTTCGACGATGACGTCCTTGATTTCCACGCCTCGTGCCTTTCCCTTCAACCCCGCGAGCCTCAAGGTACCTCCGGGCTGCCGGACCGGAAACGGCCGATTGTCAGGGCGACACGCGGATCCGCACGCCCTCCTCCAGCAGGATGCGGCGGATGTTGGCATCGGAGACGAAGTTCCCCAGCCGATCCAGCGTGGGCTGAGTCGCGTCGAGGGTCGCGGTCAGCCGATCCGACAGCCGATCGAGGCGGTCGAGAGAAGCCGGCAAGCGACCCAGCAACAGATCCGCCCGCGCCAGGGCCCGGCCGCCGGAACCCGCGACCTGCGTGTCGAGCGCCGCGACCAGCTTATCGGTGCGGGTCGCCAGGCCGTTGGCGCGCACGGCCAGGGCGTCGGCGCGCCCGACCAATTCATCCACCCTGCCTACCAGCCGATCCATGGCCGGAAGCGACGCTTCGAGGCCGGTCAACAGCCGCTCGGCCTTCGGCGCGATCGCTTCGGCAGTCTCCAGCAGGTTGAGGGCCTTCGGGCCGCCTGCTGCCAGGAGGGCGTCGAGGCGGTCGGCAAAGCGGTAGACGCGAGCCAGGTTGGCGTCCGAAAGCGCTCCCGCCGCGGCGCCGACCAGTCGCGCCAGGTCGTCGGGGTCCACTTTCTCGAGCACCGGCGCCAGGCGCGTGAGGATCTGGTCGGCCTCGACGGTCGTGCTCGTCCGGGTGATGGTCGCGCCGCTGTCCAGCGGCGCATCGGCGGTGCCGCCGACCAGGTCCACGACCTTCTCGCCCAGGAGGCTGCGCGCCCGGATGACCGCCCCGACGTCGGCCCGGAGATCGGCGTCCCGCGCGACGTCGAGCAGAACGATCGCCTTGCCCCCCTTGACGCTCAGCTTCTCGACCCGGCCGACGGGCACGCCGGCCACGACGACGGGCGCGTCGGCCACCAGGCCGGTGGCGTCCGCGAAGACCGCCGTCACGTGCATGCCATGACCCAGGCGCCAGCCGCCGAGCATCAGGAACAGCCCGACCAGGAGGGCGGCGCTGCCGACAAGGAACGCCCCGAGGGCGATGTCCTGCCACCGTTCGCGGCGCCTTGGAGCGGAGAGGCTGGAAGACACGGGACTACCTCGTTGCCTTGTCTAGTCGCGAGAAGAACTGCCGGATGACGGGCTCCCGCGACGCAAGTATCTCGCGCCTGTGGCCCATCGCGAGCATGCGGCCTTCGTGCAGCATGCCCACCCGGTCGGCGATGCGCACGGTACTCTCGAGATCGTGGCTGATCACCAGGAACGTCCTCCCGCCACCCCGCATTTCCAGGATCAGCTGGTCGATGGCGTCGGCCATGACCGGATCGAGGCCGCTCGTGGGTTCGTCGAAGATCACCAGTTCGGGATCCAGGGCGATCGCCCGGGCTATACCCACGCGCTTGCGCATGCCGCCCGAGAGCTCCGCGGGCATCAGCGGCGCGGCGTCCGGCAGGCCCACGCGATCGAGCTTCTCCCGCACGATGCGCCGGATCTCGGTCTCCGGGAGCGCCAGGTGGCGCCGGATCGGGAACGCGACGTTCTCGCCCACGGAGAGGGAATCGAACAGCGCTCCGTCCTGGAAGCACATCCCCACCTTCTCGCGGACCTTGTACAGCTCGCGCTCGGACAGGGCCGAAAGTTCGACGTCGTTCAGAAACACCGCGCCGCTATCCGGCCGCAGGAGCCCGATGCACAGCTTGGCGAACACCGATTTGCCCGTGCCCGAGGGCCCGAGTATCACGGTCGTCATGCCGCGCTCGATGCGGGTGGAGACGTCGGCGATGACCGGCGCGCCGCGATCGAACGACTTGGTCAGGCGCTCGGTGCGGATCACCGGTAGAACGCCTCCGAGAGCAGGTAGTTGGCGACGACGATCGCCAAGGTGGTCCGGACCATCCCGCGCGTGATGGCCAGGGACACTCCCCGGGGGCCGCCGGCCGCCCGGTACCCCTGGTAGGCCGAGATCAACCCCGCAAGCCCCCCGAACACCACGACCTTGAGCATTCCGCACAGCAGGTCCCGGACACCCGTGAACCGCGTGAGATCGGCCATGTAGGTCGAGGACGCCACGCCGAGCGCGCCGACCGCCGTGACGTACGACGCCAATATCGCGGCGACGTCGGCGAACACCAGCAGCGGCGGGGCCGCCAGGACCAGGGCGAGTACCCGCGGGCCCAGCAGGTGGCGGAAGGGATCGACGCCCATGACCTCGAGGGCGGCTACCTGCTCCGACGCGCGCATGGTGGCGATCGCCGCGGTCAGCGCGGTACCGGGCTTGGCGGCGATCATCGCTCCGGTCAGGAGGGGGGCCAGCTCGCGCAGGGCGACCAGGCCGGCGTACGAGCCGATCATGGCCTGCGTGCCCAGCGAGAGGAAGGCGTGATGGCCCATGAGCGTGGCGATGCTGCCGATCATCGCGGCGACCAGGAGGACCGGGGCCAGGGTCTCGAGACAGGTGCGCCGGAACTGGCGCCAGGTCTCCGGGGCCTCCGGCGGCGCGGCGGGCGAGAGCAGGCGCAAGGCAAACGCCGCGAGGGTCATGACTGCACCCGCAACAGCACCGTGGTCAGGGCCGCCTCGGCGGCCGCGACCACCACGATGCTCTGCACGATCGCCGCATTGACCGCCCGGCCCACGCCTTCGGCCCCGCCGCGGGCGCGCATGCCGTGGAAGCACGACAGCAGACCGCACAGGAAACCGAAGATCCCGGCCTTCCAGATGGCCTCGGCTACGGCCGCGGGCGAGATCTGCGCCGCGAGGCCGGCCAGGAATGGACCGGCCGAGGCACCGTGGACGAACACCGCGCCCAGGTAGCCGCTGCCGAGCGCCGCCACGGCGCCCAGGCCGGCGGCGATGGGCGCCACGACGGTCAGGGCGACGACCCGCGGAACGACCAGGAAGCGTACGGGATCCACGCCCATCGCCCGCAGGGCGGCCTCTTCCTCGGTCACCTGCATCGCCCCGAGTTCGCCGGCGAAAGCGGTGCCTATCTGCGCGGCGAGCATGAGGGCCGACATCGTGGGGGCCATGTCGCGAACGGTGACCTGCGCCAGCATGCCCGACAGCAGCCGATCCGCGCCGAACATCTGGAGCACCCACACCCCCTGGAGCGCCGCGATGCCGCCGATGGTCGCCATCATGACCACGACCGGGAGCAACGCCTGGGGCGAACCGGCCAGGCGCAGCGCCCGCAAGGTCTCCCGCCACTCCACGGTCAGATCCTCCCCGGGCCCCGCCCCGGGGCCAGGATCCCGTCCGGGTCGAACACGCCCTTCATCCGGCGCGCCAGCTCCCACTCGGGCCGCGGCGGCCCGAAGACGTCCTCTCCGGCGGGGCCGCGCTCCACGACGAGCCAGCCGCCAACCGCCGACACGGCCGCCCGCCAGGCGGCGATCGAGGCGTCAGGGCCGCCCTCGCCCGCCAGCGGCACCACCCGGGCGATCCCGGCGCCCAGGTGGGCGTGGACGCGCTCGAACGGCAAGGTCCCGAGCAGGGAGACCAGCCGGTCGGGCAACGCGCCGATGCGCACGACGAGCGGCTCCGCAAAGGCCGGGGCCGGCGGCTCGGCCTGCCACTCGGTTCCCGGATGGCTCTCGCGCTCCCCCGCGAACCGGGCGATCTGGGAAGCGACGTCTTCCCGGTAGCCCTCGCAGCCCACCTCGACGACCAGGTCCCCCGCCCCGTGCAGGTCGCACCAGGCTGCGCCGGCCGCCAGGGCCGCCTGCCGGACCTCCTCGACCTCGGAGAGGTTCGTGCGGGGCATACGAGCCACCGCGATCTCCTCGGGGAGCGGCGCTACCTTGAACGACACCTCGGTGAGAACGCCGAGCGAGCCGCGGCTCCCGCAGAACAGCTTGCACAGGTCGTAGCCGGTGACGTTCTTGACCACCTTGCCGCCCGCCCGCAGTACCTTCGCGGTCCCGGCCACCGCCTGGAAGCCTACGAGCCAGTCGCGGGGCGTTCCGCAAGTCGACCGGCGCTTGCCGGCCGTCGCCGCCGCCACGACGCCGCCGGCCGTGGCGCCGGGCGGCGCTTCGAGCGGCAGCCGTTGCCCGAAGCCGGCGAGGAACTCCTGGATCGCCGCAAGCTCCGTCCCGGCGCCGACAGTGAGCACCAGGTCGGCAGGCGAGTAGTCGCCGACCGGTCCGGCCATGCGCGAGGTCTCGACCACCAGGTCGCAACGCCGGGGCGGGTTGCCGATGTGCGCTTCCGTGCCGCCGCCGACCGCCAGGACACCCTGGCCGCCGCGCATCGCCTCGTGCAGGACGAACGAGAGTTCCTCGGCGCCGCTCGGCGCCAGAGTGTGGACCGCCTCCAGGTTCATACCGGCGCCGCCCGGCGGTGCAGCAACCCGACCTCGATGCAGGACCGCTGCGGCAGGATCTTGCCCGGGTTCATCCGGCCCGCCGGATCCCACGCAGCCCGGACGGCCTCCTGCGCCGCCAGATCGTCCGGTGAGAACATGAGCGCCATCTGGCCGATCTTCTCGATGCCTATGCCGTGCTCGCCGCTCAGCGTGCCGCCCAGGCGCACGCACAGCGTCAGGATCTCGGCACCCGCCGCCAGTACGCGGTCCACCTCGTCGGCGTCGCGATCGTCGAAGAGGGCCACCGGGTGCAGATTGCCGTCGCCGGCGTGGAAGACGTTGGCGATGCGGATGCGATAGCGGGCGGCGATCTCGGCGATGGCGCGCAGCACCTCCGGCAGGCGCGTCGGCGGGATAACGCCGTCCTGGGTGCAATGCGCCGGCGCATACCGCCCCAGCGCGCCGATGGCCTTCTTGCGACTCTTCCACAGCGTCTGCCGCTCGGCTTCGTCGCGGGCGACGCGCACTTCCCTGGCGCCCGCGCCCCGCAGCACCGAGACGCACAGGTCGGCGACGCGCGGCAGTGCCGGTGCCGCGCCGTCGATCTCGACGATGAGCACGGCGGCCGCGTCGAGGGGGAAGCCGAAGCCGAACGCCGCCTCGACGGCCTGGATCACCGTGTGGTCCATCATCTCGAGCGCCGCCGGCACCACGCCGGCGCGGATAACGCTCGCCACCGCCGCCGAGGCCGCGTCCACCGAATCGAACACGCCCAGCATCGTGCGGACGCCTTCGGGAAGGGGAATCAGCCGCACGATCGCCTCGGTCACGATCCCGAAGGTTCCCTCGCTCCCGACGAAGGTCCCGACCAGATCCAGGCCCGGCATGTCCTCGACCGTGCCGCCAAGCGCGAGTACCTCTCCGTCGCCGCGCACCACCGTGACGCCGAGCACGTGGTTCACCGTGACGCCGTACTTGAGCGTATGGGGCCCGCCGGAATTCTCCGCGACGTTGCCGCCGATGGTGCACGCGAACTGGCTGGAGGGATCGGGCGCGTAACACAGCCCGGATGCCTTGACGGCCTCCGACAGCTTCGCGTTTACCACCCCGGGCTGGACGGTCGCCCGGCGATTGGCGACGTCGACCGCGAGGATGCGCTTCATGCGCGCCGTGCCGACCAGCACGCCGCCCGTGACGGCCATCCCGCCACCCGACAGCCCGGTTCCCGCACCGCGCGGCACTATCGGCATGCCGTGGCGCGACGCGATGCGGCAGATTTCCGCGACCTCGCCGGTGGACTCGGGAAGCACCACGACGTCGGGCCGCCCCTTGGCGACCGTGAACGCGTCGCAATCGTAGGCCAGCAGGTCGGCCGGTGCGTGCAGAACCCGCTCGCGGCCGAGCAACGCAAGGAACTCAGGCGTCGCGGGGTGCATCGGCACGCTGCGGCGCCTGCGCGCCCTCGAGGACGGCCACGCCCAGGATGACGCCCCAGAGGCTCCAGAGCGCATTGAACGATGCCAGGCCGGCGACGCCGATGCCGACCAGCCAGAGGCCGATGAGCGTGCCGCCGAAGCGCGCCGCGCCGCTCGCCCGCTCGGGATCCCCGGTGCTGCGGCGAAGGATGGCGGAAAGCACCCTTCCGGCGTCGAGGGGCGCGCCCGGGAGGAGGTTGAGCACCGCAAGCGACGAGTTGACGATGGCGAGCATGTCCAGCACGGCCCGGGTCGGCAGGAAATTGGGTATCTGCGGCTGCAAGCCGAACGAGAGCCCCAGGCATATCATCGCGAGGCCCATGTAGATGGCCGGCCCGCAGAAGGCCGAGACAATCTCGGCGCGGATGGCGGCGGGATCCGTCGAGCCGTCATCGGTGAATTGCCAGCCGCCGCAGGGGCCGATGACGACACGGTCGGGCAAGCGGGCTCCCAGCAGGCGGGCCGCGGCCACCGCAAGGACCTCGTGGATCAGGATGGAGCCCACGACCAGGAACGTGGCGCCGACGGCCATGTACCGGTAGGTGACGTCGGGAAAGCCCACGTGGGAGCGAGGGAAGTTCCAGGTGAGCGACCACCACAGGAAGACCGTCCAGAGAGCGAACAACGGCGGCACCGCCAGTGGAATGCCACCCAAGCGCCCGATTTCCCAGCCTCTCATCCGCCCTCAGGCTACCACGCCGGGTTCACCTACCCGCAATTCACCGAAGTGGCAACCGGTCGCCGGATCCTTTAGAATGTGGATACAGCGCTCCTTTTCAGGTATCAGTTGTTCACCGGTCTTGTTGAGGCCGTCGGCACGCTCGAGTCCCGCAGCGGCGGACGGTTGGTAATTCTTGCCGCCTTCTCGGCCGATCTCGCCATCGGCGAGTCGATCGCGATCGCCGGCGTCTGCCTCACGGTCGTGTCCCGCACCGCGACCACCTTCACCGTGGACGTGTCCCCCACCACGCTGGGCCTGACCACGGCTGGAAAATGGAAGCGGGGCACCCGCGTCAACCTCGAGCGCGCCCTCGCCCTGGGCGAACGCCTGGGCGGGCACATCGTGACCGGCCACGTCGACGGCGTCGGGCGCCTGGCGGCGCGAGAGGCGCTGGGCAACAGCACCAAGCTGTGGTTCGAGATGCCCTCCGACCTGGCGCGGGCGAGCCTGCCGCTCGGCTCCATCTCGATCGACGGCGTGTCACTCACGCTCAACGAAGTGGAGATGGACCGCTGCTCGGTGACCATCATTCCCGAGACCGCCCGCAAGACCACCCTGGGCGATCTGGCCGTCGGGACGCCGGTCAACCTCGAGACCGACGTCATCGGCAAGTACGTCAAGCGGTTGCTGGGCCCGCACCTCGCAGCCGTCGCTTCCCAAAACGACCCGGGCGCCGAGGGCCTCACGTGGGCCAAGCTCGCCGAGAGCGGCTTCCTGACGGTCTGATTGCACGATAAGGACCCGCAATGTCCCCCCTCACGGAACTGGCTGAAATCCCCACCGTCCTGGCCGCCCTCCGCGCCGGGCAAATCATCGTGGTCGTCGACGACGAGGACCGGGAGAACGAAGGCGATCTCATCGTGGCGGCCGAACACGCCACGCCCGAGACGATCAACTTCATGGCCACCCACGGCCGCGGCCTCGTCTGCCTCGCGATGACGGCCGAACGGGGCAAGGAACTGGGCCTCGAGCTCATGGTGCCGGCGCCCCGCGACCACAACGGCACCGCCTTCACGGTGTCCGTGGACGCCGTCGAGGGCGCGACCACCGGAATCTCGGCAAGCGACCGGGCTCGGACGGTGCAGGTCTGCATCGATCCGCTCGCCCGGCCCGAGAGCCTACGGCGGCCCGGCCACATCTTCCCGCTGATCGCCAAGCAGGGGGGCGTGCTGTCGAGAGCCGGCCACACCGAGGCGGCCGTCGATCTCGCTCGTCTGGCCGGTTGCTACCCGGCGGGCGTGATCTGCGAGGTCCTCAAGCCCGACGGCGAGATGGCGCGGTTGCCGGATCTCGTCGAATTCGCCAACGAGCATGGTTTGCTCGTCACGTCGGTCGCGAAGGTCATCGCCCATCGCATCGGCAGCGAACGCTTCGTCGTGCGCAGGCAATCGGCCAACTTGCCCACCCGGTTCGGCGAGTTCACGATCGTCGGCTACGAGAACGTCATGACCGGGACCGAGCACGTCGCCCTGGTCAAGGGCGATCCGTCGCAACCCGGCGTGCTGGTGCGCATGCATTCCGAGTGCCTCACCGGCGATGCCCTGGGTTCGCTGCGCTGCGACTGCGGCCAGCAGCGCGATCGGGCGCTGGAGGCCATCGCCCAGGCCGACCACGGCGTCTTCGTCTACCTGCGCGGCCTCTGCGCCGGGGAAGGGCGCGGCATCGGCCTGCTGAACAAGATCCATGCGTACAATCTGCAGGATCAGGGCCTGGATACCGTCGAGGCCAACCAGCGGCTCGGCTTCCCGCCGGATCTGCGGGACTACGGCCAGGGAGCGCAGATACTCGTCGATCTGGGCATCACCTCGATGCGGCTCCTGACCAACAACCCCCGCAAGGTCGTGGCTCTCGAGGGCTACGGCCTGGAAGTCGCCGATCGGGTGCCGATCAAGGCCGAGCGAAACAGCTACAACGCGCACTACCTGGAAGTCAAAGCCGAGAAGCTGGGGCACCTGCTGTCATGACCAAGACCTACTCGGCCGACCTGTCGGCCAAGGGTAAGCGCTTCGGCATCGTCGCGGCGCGCTTCAACTCGTTCATCGTGGAGCGCCTCATCGGCGGGGCGGTCGACGCGCTCAGGCGGCACGGCGCGGCCGAGGACGACATCTCGGTCGTCTGGGTGCCCGGCGCTTTCGAGATTCCGGTGGTCGCCCGCATGCTTGCCCGGGCGGAATCGCCGTTTCATGCGGTGATCTGCCTGGGCTGCGTGATCCGGGGAGACACACCCCACTTCGACTACGTGGCGGGAGAGTGCGCCCGGGGCGTCGCCGAGGTCGCCCGAGCTAGCGAGATGCCGGTCATCTTCGGCGTCGTGACGACCGATTCGCTCGAGCAGGCAATCGAGCGTGCCGGCGCAAAGGCCGGCAACAAGGGCTGGGACGCGGCCATGGCGGCCGTCGAGATGGCCAATCTGCTGCCCTCGCTGCCCTGAGCGGGCGAGGGAACAAAGTTAGATAGCCCGGTTGAGGGGTAGATCCTACTCTAGCCTGCTGCCCTAGAGGACCTCGCCGTATGCCGATCTCGTCCCGGAATATCCGCTCCGCTCTGCGAGTGGCTCTCCCGCTAGCGGTAGCGGTGGCCGCCGTCTCGGTGATGAGCGGCTGCCCGACACCGACCCCGACGACGCCGGTGGACACATCCGGCGACTCCGGGCCGGCCGCGACGGGTACGCCGACGCCCAGGCCCACCGTAACCGCCAGGCCCGCCGGCACCGGCACGCCCACCCCGGAAGCCGTGCTCACGCCGCGCACGACCTTTACGTCGGCGCCGCAGGCGACGCTCGCCCCTTCGGGGTTCTTCGCCGAAGCCACCCCGACGCCGCCGCCCAAGACGCCTCCCCCCTTCGAGAACATCGGCATCGAATTGTTCCAGGGGGCCACCAGCAGCTCGCCGTTCGCCAACAACGCGTTCCGCATCCGCAACGACGACAGCTCCGCCGACACGCCCGACTTGCCGACCAGGCGCACCTACACGGCGTTCCAGATGAAGGGCTTCAAGACCGAGCGCGAGGGGTTCCTGCCCGGCAAGTACGCCACCGACAGCGTGAAAGTCGTCTGGACCATCAGCGCGGCCAAGGTCGAGCACACCAATGTCGCCCTGAACACCCTGCCCACGCTCAAGGTGTTCTTCCGCGAGGGCGGAGTCGCCACGGATACGGTGCGAAACGCCAGCACGGTTAGCGTCGAGACGGCCACCGTGAGCTCGGGCGTCCTCCTGACCCTGACGGCGACGGTGTCCATCTCGACGGATTCGACCGCGGTGGGCACGCCGGCCACGGACAGCGCGGCGATCCTCGCGTCCAACGAAGGGAAAGCCGAGTTCGTGGTCGAGACGCTCGATAGACGGCGTAACCGGCCGGTGAGGTTGGTGCCATGAGCCAGGTGATCGCGATGAAGAAACTACTTTCCGGGCGCCACCTCGCACAGGCCGTCGTGGCCGCGGGCCTGGCCCTGCTCGTCGGTTGCCACCTGCCGGTGCCGGGCCGCGGCTCCGCGGTCGCCAGCCGGGCGAACCTGCCCGACGTGGTCCCCGCCGCGTTCGACCGCTCCGTCGAGACGAAAGGCGAGGGGATCATCCTCGAGATCGAGAAGGGGGCTCCGTTGGGGAGCGCGGATCGTGCGGTGGCGCCACCGGAAACGGCGGACGCCGGGGCGCCGCAGCTTCCCGAGGCGCTGGTGGGCAAGCCGTACGGCGGCGTCACGGTCGCCATCAAGTGGCCGCAGATCAAGACCGGCCCGTACCGCACGCAGGTCATCCCCGCGTCGGCCAAGTCCATCCGCATCCGGGTCGTCGGCAGCGACGGCACCGATCGCCTGGCCGTCATGTTCTTCCGCGACGAGTCGTCGAGCAACTCGCTGGTGCAGCGCCAGACCTTCTTCCTGCCGGTCGAACCCGGCCTGCTGGTCGAGGCCCGCGCATACGAGGCGACCCGGGCCGGCCTGACCGAGGTGGCGGCCGACAAGCGCGCCAAGTTCAACCCCGCGGCCTTCAAGCACTACGACATGGCGAGCTATCGGGTCCTGGCGGAGGGCTTCGCCTTCAACCAGCAGATCGTCCTCCTCAAGGAGACCCGCATCAAGGTCGATCTCGACACCAGCCAGCTCGTGGCGGGCATCGGCGGCCAGCCGGGCATCTCGGCAGGCGGCGACCCGTACTTCAACAATTTCGTCAGCCGCGCCAGGTTCGCCGAGCTGTGGTCGCCGGCCTTCGTCCACTTCGATCCCTACGCCAGGCGGCTCTTCTGGGTCGAGTTCCCCGTTTTCAAGACGGTGCCCGATCCCAAGGAGCGCGACATCGTCCGGATGCTGACGCCGGCTGGCGTCACCGGCACCGAGAATCCCGGAGTGCTGGTCTGGTCGGTCGGCGGCGACCGCATCATCGAGCGCAACGGCGACAACAACCCGCCCGATTGCGCGGAAATCAAGAACGTCACCAGCCTGTCGTGGTCCGGCCGGGGTGGCGGCTCGCTCTACATCGCGCAGACCGGCAATTCGGGCTTCCTTAGCAGCGTGCGCAAGCTGTCTCCGGCCAGCGGCGCCGGCCGGATGGGCTCCATCACGGAGTTCCGTGCCGACAGCAGCACCAGCCGGAACTTCCCGAACGTTTCGGCGGCGATCGATCCTGGATTGAACAGCGGCGACGACGTCTTCACGGTCGACACGATCGGCAAGCGCGCGATGATCAGCCGGAGCGAGTCGCCATTCCCCATCCTCCTGGGTGGCGGCACGGTGTCGGTGGAGGCGACGAGCAGCACGTCGACCGAGGCGGCGCTGCTGACTGATCCGCGCGCGATCGCCGGCAAGAGCAAGGACGATTTCGCGATCATCAACGGCAACACGGTCGTGCGCGCCGTGGGGACCCTCGCCCGGATCAAGGCCGGGGGCGGCACGAATCCGGCCAACAATACCGTGGGCGTGGCCAACGTTCCCGCGAGTGCCGTAGCACTGGGCACCCTGATCGACATCGAGTACGATCCCGTGAACCTATCGTCCGGCGGGCCCGTGGCGTACGTCGCAGCCAGCGATGCCGTCTGGCGGTTGCAACTTGGCGCCGCGCTGACCGCCGACGCGACCGCCACCCTGATCGCCTCCTACTCGGCGGCGATCGGCGTCCGATCCATCGCGACCGATCCCGACGGCAACGCGGTCTACGTCCTCAAGTCCAGCGGCAAGATCGACAAGATATCGAGCGCGGCGGGCACACCGGCCCTGGCCGAGTTGCCGATCACCGCGTTCAGCAACTCGACGGCCATCGCGGCGGGAAGCGGCACCGGCGGGGACACGATCTTCGTCGCCAGCCTGGCGCCGGGCTCCGCGGCCCAGATCATCTCGTCGTTCCGGGAAGACGCGACCAGCCAGACAAGCGTCACAACGCTCTTCGGCCAGGTCGACCGAAACGAACTGTCGGTCGGCGACTGCACGGATTTCGTGGGCCAACTCAACGTCGGCGGCAACCCCGTCTCCGCCGCCACGTTCCGGATCACCGGCTCGGGCGGCGAGGATCCGGAGGGTGCCGCCAACCTCACCAAGCCTTCCTGGCTGGCGAGCGACAAGTTCGGCTACCTCTACATCTCCGACACCGGCAACAACCGGATCCGGCGCGTGCACTTCAACGACAACCACGCACCGGACAACATCGTGTCGCTGGTGACGGCCAAGAACCTCGATTCAAAGCCTGCGCGGCTGGACGCCCCGCAGGGTGTGGACGCCGACGAGTACGGCAACGCCTTCATCTGCGACACCAATACCCACCAGATCGTGGTCTGGCGCCCGTGCGACAAGCCATTCACGTACGACCGGGGCCTGCTGAACATCGCCGGCACCGGCAAGAACGGCCTCAACTTCGACAACATCAACGCTCGCCTGGTGCAGCTCAACGGGCCGAAAGCCGTGCGCGTTGAGCAGAACCCCAAGGGGAACCCGAGCCGGCGGCGCGTGTACTTCATCGACCAGGGCAAGCGCATCCGCATGCTCACACCCCGCAACCTGGGTACTACCCAGCCGGCCCTGGCCAGCCGCACGGCAGGCAGCGTGTGCCCGTCGAACGACGATTACTTCGACTACATCATCTCGACGATTGCCGGCGCGGGGAGCGAGAACCCCGATCTCAACGTCAACGCGGCCAACGTCGCCCTCGAGGCCCCGGTGGACCTCGCGGTGGACAGCGCCGGGTACGTGTATGTGGCGGACGGCTCCAAGGTCCGCCGCATCGACCCCATAGTCGGCTCGATCTCCACGATCTACCGGGCGCCGAACGCCCTGACTAGCATCTCGATCGACGCGGCGACCAAGGAGCTCTACTTCACGATGCAGAACTCGGTGTCGATCAGGAAGGTGTTCCTGGGTGAGTGAGGCGGCGCCTCGTCACTCTTCCTCTTCTTCGTCGTCGAAGTAGACCTCGGCGAGGGAATCTCCGAACAGGCTTGTCACCCGCCCGCCCGCGAAGGACTCCTCGTGCGCGGCCGGCGGGCGCTCCAGCACGGGCGTGTCGGCGGGGATCAGGCGAATGGTGCGGTTGCGGTTGACCAGGTCGAAGACGGTCTGCCCGCCATCCACGCCGAGGCGCATGTACTCGAAGTTGTTGACATTGAGGTACAGGCGGCGATTGGCGATGATCGTGCTGCTGCTGTAGTTGGCCACGACGCTGGTGACATAGCCGTCTCCCGACGTCCGGACGCGCTCGTCGTACATGTCGACGTACCGCACCAGACCCAGATCCCGCAGCACCCGCACGATGTCGCGCCGGTTGAGCAGGATCCCCTCCTCGACGATGCACTGCAACTGAGATTCGTGATCCCGATCCTGCATTTTCCTCTCCTGTAGGCCAGACGGGGATCATAGCACCCGGCGGAACCCGACTTCCCGCCAAATGGTCAATCCAGCCGCTAAGTTTGGTGAACGTCCCCTTGCAAATAACCCTCTCTTAACTTAGAGTTATCCTGTTGTTTAAGTTTTTACCGGAGGGATGCGAATGAAGAACCGGCTAGGAATCGCCCTCATCGCGGCGTCGCTCGCGGGTTGCGGCGTCATGCCCCGCTCGGGCCCGCAGGCCGCGACCGGCGATACCCTGGGTGCGCAAGGCGCCCGGCCGGATGCCCTGGTGCCCGGCGAGATCATCGTCGGCGCCAGGCCACAGGATGGCCGCCTGGCCCTGGGCGGCATCGCCCTCCTGGGTGGAGAGTTGCAAGCGACTTTCACGCTCACCAATACGCACTACGTCGTGAAGGTGCCGCGTGGCACCACGACCGACCAGGCGCTCGCCAAGGCGCGGAGCCTGCCCGGAGTGGCCTACGCCGTGCCTAACCGCGTATTCAAGGTGAGCCTTCCCGCGCCCGACCAGACCGCCTCCGACGCCCTGGAAGCGCTCGAGGCCCTCAACGACCCGTTCTTCGGGCAACAGTGGGCCTTCAAGCGGACCGGTACGCCCGCCAACTGGGAGCGCATCGACGCGACCCGGACCCTGGTGGCCGTGGCCGACACGGGCGTCGACGACCGGCATCCCGATTTCGGGGGCCGGGTCCGGCGCGGGAAGAACTTCGCCAACGGCACCGACGACACGATGGACCGCTACGGTCACGGCACGCACGTCGCCGGCATCACCGCCGCGACCGGCAACAACGGCATCGGCATGGCCGGCGTGGTCTGGAATGCGCCGATCCTCGCGATCAAGGTCCTGGGCGACAACGGGTCGGGCACGACCCAGGGAGTGGCCGAAGGCATGAAGTACGCCGCCGACCAGGGCGCGAAGGTGCTCAACATGAGCCTCGGCTCGGACACCAGCGAAATCGACCCGGTCATGCACGACGCCCTCCAGTACTGCCTCAACCGTGGAACGATCGTGATCTGCGCCGCCGGCAACAGCAGCGGCGCGATCGGCTCGCCGGCCAACGACCCGCTGGCCGTAGCCGTCACGAGCACGAGCAACTATCCGATCATCGGCGAGAAGATCAGCTACTTCTCGAGCCGCGGTCCCAATTCCTGGGTGGCGGCACCCGGCGACGGCATCATGAGCACCCTCCCGTCCGGCGGCAGCAACATGGGCACCAACTACGGCAAGGCCAGCGGCACGTCGATGGCGTGCCCGTTCGTGGCCGGCACCGCCACCGCGATGCGGGCCCTGCACCCCGACTGGTCGGCGGATCAGGTCCGCGCCAAGCTCAAGGACTCCGTGGACGATCTGGGCGCCAAGGGCCGCGACAACAACTACGGCTGGGGCCGGGTCAACCTCGCCAGAGCCGCCAACTGACGGCTGCCAACAATGGCAAGAGGCCCGGGCGGTGTGGATCGCCCGGGCCTCGAAGCAGGTTGGGGGTTGGGGGGTTTGGGGATGAAAACCTAGTACGGCAGGGAACCGCCGCCGGTGCCGCCGGCGCCGGGGGTCGTCGCCCCGGGCAGCGTGGAGCCCGACGGATAGCCGCCGCCCATCGCGGGCGTCGTGCCGGCCGAAGAATTGCTGGTCGCGTAGACCGTGACGTCATCGGAGGTCTTGGTCGCCTTGACCTCGATGGTCTTGTTCTCGCCGGGGCCCAGGTCGACCGTCTGGGTCTGCGTCTCGACCGAGGAGCCGCCCTTCGAGAAGGTGATGGTGAGGGTCGCCGAAACCTGCTTCGGGTTCGGGTTGGTCACCGCGATGGTCGCCTTGACCTTCTTGAACCAGAACAGGAAGCCGCCCGACTTGCCCTTGTCCTGCACCGTGGCCGTCACCGGCTGCTCGGGCTGCGGGGTGGGCGCGACCGGCGTGGTGGGCATTCCGGCGCCCGGATCGGTCGGCGTCGTCGGCAGCGTGGGCTCGGTAATCGCGCCGGTGTCGGAGCCGGGATCCACGCCCATGTCGTTGCGCGACCCACAGCCAGCCAGAAGCAGCGTGACGGCGATAACGCTCGCTGCGGCTACTTTCCGGTTGAACATTGCGGATTACCCTCCCTTGAACCTCTTACTCAATATGCTTAACAGTATTTGGACAGCTGGCCTCGGGATCTTGCGCATCCGAGTTAAAGGTACTCCGAAGGTAGGTTTAAGCTTTGGGAGCGCTCCCAGCCCCGAGGCTGGCCCATGAAAGCGGCCCGGACCGTGCGGTCCGGGCCGAGGAGATCTGGCTTGCGGCCTAGCGGCCGTAACTCAGGTTGGTCCCGGGAGCGGCGGCGGCGCCCGGTGCCGGGGCCGGGGCGGCGACCGGCGGATTGGTCGTCACTCCCAGGGTGGCGGCGTCGGGATTGCTCTTCTTCGCCTCGAAGTGCAGCGTCTGGGTCTGGTTGGTGCCCAGCGTCACCTCCCGCGTCTGGTCGTCGCCGGTGGGCGTGCCGCCCTTGGTGAAGGAGACCTTGACGGTGCCCGAGAGGGTCAAAGCCGTCGGGTTGGTGACCATGACGTCGACCGCCGGCTTGTCCCACCAGCCGAAGAGCACGCCCTTCTTGAATGCCTGCTGCGAGACCTGGAGTTCCGGCGTGGGCGTCGGCACGACCGGCGTGGGCGCGGGCGTCGGCGCGACGGATGCCGTGGCGGCGGGCGTCGGCGTGGGCTTGGCCGCCGGAGGCGGCGTCACGTTCGGGTCGCCGTCGGGGCCGACCCGCGTGCCGCAACCGGCCGAAAGGCTGACGAAGAGCGCCCCTGCCACCATGATGGCTGGGATGAAGGGGATGTGCTTTCCGCTCATCGCTCGTCGGTCCTCTCTCTCGATCCTCTAGCTGCCTTCGCTATTTAGTACTTTCTGGCATCGAACGCCCCGATCCTTGCGAGGTTTTGGTTAAGGACCGCCGAAGGGAGAGGAAAGGATCGGCTAAATCTTGTGCGCACCCCGGCCGGGTATAACTCTCTCGTGGCGG
>Ga0194120_10001591_pt1 | contig 40959 bp, 29 predicted proteins | sample TA2MahCa65mmetaG_FD_148642 | JGI IMG/M metagenome (GOLD analysis project Ga0194120, IMG submission 148642) | Freshwater microbial communities from Lake Tanganyika, Tanzania - TA2015019 Mahale Deep Cast 65m | ecosystem: Environmental > Aquatic > Freshwater > Lake | place: Tanzania: Lake...
TTTCTTAATCCATTTATGTATGCATTGGCGACTTCTTTGTAGCGCTCAATAGAAAAGATCAGAGTGACATTGATGTTCAATCCATTTGCAATTGATTCTTCTATTGCAGGCAATCCCTCTTTTGTTGCCGGGATCTTTATCATAACATTCGGCCGATTGACTTTTCCCCAGATTCGATTTGCTGCGTCAATTGTTTCCTGAGTTTTATTTGCAAGCCGCGGATCAACTTCAATGCTCACAAATCCATTGTTCCCATTCGATCTCTCGAAAACTGGTGTGAAAAGATCACAAGCTCTTTGAATATCATCGATCATCAATTCTTCAATTAATTGATCAGGATTTAGTCCCTTTTTTAATAGTTCTGAAATCGATTCATCGTAATCATTGCTGTTGAGAATTGCTTTTTCAAAAATCGATGGATTTGATGTTACACCAGTGACACCTTGCTCAATCAATCTTTGCAATTCACCGGTTTTTATCATTCCGCGGCTGATATTATCGAGCCAGATACTTTGTCCTAATTTCTGAAGCTTATATAATCTGCTGTTCATTTATTCCCAATGGTTAAAAATTAAATTTACACTTCAAAGATAAGGATAATTAATAAAAATTCTGTGGTTAACTTTCAACCGGGAATTCACAGAAATAAAATCCCTATTGGGCGAGCTTTCGGTTAAAGATTTTTATGTGTCCCGTCACAGTAGGGAGCTTTGTTCGTTTGTTTGCATCGGCACAAAGCGACTTTCTTCTTCTCTTCAAGTGTAAATTCCAGAGGTGTAAAAGACGTCGTCCCGTGTGATCCGTCGCAGAATGGCTGATTTTTTGACAGTCCGTATTGACACCACCAATAAGTACCGGCTTCAAGCTCCAAAATGGCTGGGGATTTTTCGGCGATCGTTGGGTTGTTTATATTTCCTCCTAAATTATTGCAAAAGTTAAAATGCAAAATGGAAAACTACAAATCAAAAATAAAAATTTTACCTAATTATGTTTATTGATTCTTTTTGTTGTCATTTATTTGAGAAATAAGAAAGCGGATTACATAATCTGCACTTTAATTGTGCATTCTTCATTTTACATTGTTAATTATGTTAAAATGTTTTGTATCGTGCGTAAAACTTGTCCGACTTCAACTAACTGCTTTTCACCGGTTGCACGGTACTTAATTTCAACTCGATTGTGGGCAAGATTCTTCTCGCCGACAATTACTTGAATCGGCATTCCGAGCAAATCTGCATCGTTAAATTTGAATCCTGCCGAAACATCATCACGGTCGTCGTAGAGAGTTTCAATATCGCTCTCATTGAACTCATAATAAATTTTATCGGCAGTGGACCGTACGCTTTCATTTTTCATATTAACTCCGAGCAGATGTGCTTTGAATGGAGCAATCTGCTGCGGCCAAATAATCCCTTTAGCATCGTGATTTTGTTCTATCAAGCATGCGACAATTCGCTCAACGCCGATTCCGTAGCTTCCCATTACAATTGGATTTTCCTTTCCGTCAACGTCCAAATATTTTGCACCGAGAGCTTCTGAATATTTAGTTCCGAGTTTAAAAATATGTCCCAACTCAATTGCTTTTACTACTCGCAGCGTCGAACCGCAGTTTGAACATTCATTTCCTGCTTCAACATAATGCAAGTCGAAGAATTTACATTGAGGGATATCACGCACAAAATCAATTCCGCCGATGTGATAATCGTTCTTATTTGCGCCGCTGTACATGTTATTTGCATTTCGAAGCTTTACATCGGCAATAACTCTAAGTTTGGTTTCAATCGGTCCGATTGAGCCTGCATCAGCGCCGGTGATTTCTTTCAATTCATCCGGATGAGCAGGTCGGACTTTACCTCCAAGTGCAGAGAGAAGTTTTGACTCATTCACTTCGTCGTTGCCGAGCATTAAAACCAAAATCGGTTTTTCATTGTGCATATAGACTCTCGATTTTGCACAACGTTCAGTCGGTATTTTCAAAAATTCCGAAAGTTCATCGATCGAGCGAATATTCGGTGTATGTATTTCTTTTAATTTTTCAGAAGTCTTGTCTCTTTGAAATTCGGCAGACTTTGCAGAAGCAACTTCAACGTTTGCAGCGTAATTGCAATTATCGCAAATTGCACATGTGTCCTCGCCGGCATCGGATTCTACCATGAATTCCTGCGAACCGCTTCCCCCCATTGCGCCGCTCGATGCACCGACTTCAAAAAATTTTAATCCGCAAGAGTTAAATATTTTTCTATACGCTTCGGCGTGATACTCGTAGCTCTTATCTAAACCATCGTAGTTTGCATCAAGAGAATAGGAATCTTTCATTAAAAATTGTCTTCCGCGAATTACGCCTGAGCGCGGTCTCGGTTCGTTTCTAAACTTCGTCTGTATCTGATACCAAATCTGCGGCAGGTCACGGTATGATTTCACATTATTCGAAGCAATCTCCGCAATTACTTCTTCGTGCGTTGGCGCCAGAACATAATCCCGGTTTTTTACGTGAAACATCGTATCGCCAAAAGCTTCAACTCTTTCAGTTTGTTCCCAGAGCTCTTTTGGATTTAATGCTGGAAGATGAAATTCCTGTCCACCGATCGCATCCATTTCTCGGCGTATAATGTCTGAAACTTTTTTTATCATCTTATATCCGAGCGGAAGAAAAGAATAAATTCCCGCGCCAAGAGCACGAATCATTCCTGCACGCACCATTAAAATATGGCTTGGAATCACCGCATCAGTGGGAACTTCTTTTAATGTTGGTAAGAATAACTTTGAAATTCGCATAAATATTGAAAAATTTTAACGAAAATAAGAAATCGATTTTGCATTTCAAAAAAACAGAACAGAATTTGTTTGCTCTTCTAACTATTTATTATTAAAATAGTTGCCGAAAATAGTTAAAGCATAAGTTTAGAAGAATTAAATTTGTGCATTGTGAGTTAAAGCTCAATAAGGTAAAATTGTTAGCATTAATAGAACACGAATGACACGGATTATACCAATTACCACGGATAGATTTTGTTCTGAAATGAGTAATTGCATTCATTTGGAATAATGAGTTAATACTTGAGAAACTTGGTTAGAAAAATATTTTCAATCATAATTCTTGTTACTGTCTTTTGCGGTCAATGGGAAACGGCACATTCTCAGAACATCGATGACATGAATAAATTCAGATTAGCTCAAAGCTATGAATCGATCGGCAATCATGAAAAGGCACTTGAGCTTTACCGCGAATTATTTAAGAAAGAACCAAATCAATACCAATACTATGAAGCATTTCTTCGCGGATTGAATCAATTAAAAAAATATGATGAAGCAATTGGAATATTGAAACAAAGACTTCAACTACATCCAAATGATTTTAATCTTTATGGAGAGATAGCCGTAATTTACAACCGGAAAGAAATGGATGACTCGCTGAACTTTTTTGTGAAAAGAGGCATTGATCTCGATCCCAAAAATCCGATGGCTTATAAATTCATATCAAATACATTGATTCAAAATCGGTTGTTTGAAAAATCTATTGATGTGCTAGAGAAAGGAAAAAAAGCAACAGCCGACTACTTGATGTTTTCAATTGACTTGATATCAGTTCATGCAATTCTTATGAATTACAGAGCAGCGTGTATTGAAATGGTTGAGCTTCTAAAAATTGATCAAAATCAATCTGGATTTGTCCAGAGCAAACTGGCAAGCTTTTTCAATAAGCTTGATGCATTAAAAACATCAATTCAAATATTTGAAACTGCACCGAAAGATAATCTTGCCGCGATGAGAATACTTTCTTGGTTATATTTTCAAGCGAAGGAATTTACAAAAGCGTTTGATGCAGCTTGGAAGATTGACCATCTCAGTAACTCAAAAGGGTACGAGATACTTTCTTTTGCCGATAGGGCATACAAAGAAAAGGAATTGGCTCAAGCTATAAGTGCATATGAATACCTACTTAGAGAATATTCTGACTCAAAAGATCTACGCGCCTTTTCGATCATCGGATTAGCTCGTTCCAATGAGGAAAAATTTACATTAGAAGCGGAACAAATCACTGGCAAATGGAAAAAGTATCGACGGCCGGTTAGTACTGATAACCAAACAGCAAAGCATGCAATTGATTTTTATAGTGTGGTCATAAAAGATTTTCCAGCTTCAAATTTAATTGCTGAAGCCTTATTCAAAGCTGGTCGAATCAATTTTGAATATTTTTTTGATATCCAGTCAGCTGAACCGCTGTTAAAGCAAGTTATTGATTACTACCCACTAAGTGAATTTCATGCAAAAGCGTTATTGCTTTTAGCTGAAATTGAGAAAATCCGAGAAAATTATTCTCAAGCGGAAAATTACTTTACACAAGTACGAATTTCGCCGCGTGCAAGTGAGAATGAGAGATTTTACAGTGATTATAAAATTGCCGAATTGCTTATACTTAAAGGACTGGTAGATTCAGCAAAGAATAAATTAATTCAATTAAGTAAAAATAATCTTCTCGATGTTACAAATGATGTACTTGAATTATTGATTTTAATTCAAGAGAATGAAGACAATAATAATGTATTAAATTTTATTAAAGCTCAGCAATTAATTGATCAAAAGAAGTTTTCAGAAGCTGTTGAGTCCTTTGAGAAGCTTTCGCGAGGTGATGACGGATTGAATATCACGAACTTATCTAGATTTGAAATCGCTGAACTTAAAATTTTATTTAACGACTATTCAAATGCCTTGGCTCAGCTTGTCTATATTGTTGATCAAAAGGATAAAACTATCTTTGGAGATAGAGCTCTATTTAGGCAAACCGAGATTTATCTGTATGGAATAAAAGATTCAATTAAAACAATTCAATTTTTGGAAAAATTGCTTGTAGATTATCCACAATCTTTACTAATTACAGAAGCAAGAAAAATTATAAATAGAATAAAAGAAAATAATTTATAAAAGTTTAAAAGAGAATTAATATGGCAGACAAAAAGAACACAAAAATCGTAAAATGCTCATTCTGCGGCAGAGAAGGGCATGAAGTAGGAAGCATGATCGCAGGGCATGATGTTTATATTTGCGATCTTTGTATCGGCAGCTCTGTTGACATTTTACGAAATAATGCAGATACACTTTCACCAAAAGTGCGAAAGGATGCGATCTTAACGCCGGAATTGATAAAACAAACATTAGATGAACATGTAATTGGACAAGACCGTGCGAAGAAAGTTTTGGCAGTCGCAGTATATAATCATTATAAAAGAATTCAATCGACTTCGACGTTTTTAGATTTTGATGAAGTTGAAATCGAGAAGAGTAATATTTTATTAATCGGTCCAACTGGTGTTGGAAAGACTCTGCTTGCCCAGACGCTTGCAAAAATTCTCGATGTTCCATTTGCAATAGCCGATGCGACTACGTTAACCGAAGCTGGATATGTCGGCGATGATGTTGAAACTGTTCTTGTTCATTTGCTGCAGGCTGCCGATTACAATCTTGAAAAAGCCCAAAAGGGAATAGTGTACATTGATGAATTAGATAAGATCTCAAGAAAAAGTGAAAGTACATCGATTACACGAGATGTTTCAGGCGAAGGAGTGCAACAGGCACTTTTAAAAATTTTAGAAGGAACCGTGGCTGGTGTACCTCCCAAGGGAGGTAGAAAACATCCAGAGCAGCCGCTTATCAATGTGAATACGAAAAACATCCTATTTATTTGCGGTGGTGCGTTTGAAGGAATTGAAAAAATTGTAGCTGCTCGTACTAACAAAAGCAAAGTCGGTTTTGGAGCTGAGATTCGAGGAAGCCGCGATATTTCAAATGATGAATTGCTTAATTTAATTCAGCCTGATGATCTTTTGAAATTCGGATTAATTCCAGAACTTATCGGGCGATTACCAGTGATTGCTCCGCTTCATTCATTGAGCTTGGATGCTTTGAAAGAAATTCTTACTCAACCGCGAAATGCAATATTAAAACAATTCAAAAAACTTTTTTCGCTCGAGAATATTGAACTCGAATTTGAACCAAAAGCTCTTGACTCAATTGTCAAAAAAGCGCAAGAAAGAAGGACCGGAGCAAGAGCACTCAGAAGTATTGTTGAAGATTTTATGTTGGATGTTATGTATCATCTACCATCCAGAAAAAATATTGAAAAATGTTTAATCACTGAATCTACGGTAGTAAATTATGATGAACCGGTTTTTATAAGCAAATCTCCAAAGGACGAAACTAAAATTTCTAAAAAGGAAATCCAGGCTTCTGGGAAATGATTAAAACAATATTAGTTTTAATAATTATCAAGCTATTTCCTCTGAGCATTTTATTTGGACAGGGGAAAATTTTTATTCCAATGGATTTAAAACAATCCGATCATCTAAAAGCTTATGGGATCGCATATGCAGCATTAGTCAAAGGACTTCAAGTAGATTGGCTTCTCAATTATCGCGGTGGATCATTCGTGTTGGATGCAAATGATGAAATTTTATCCCAATGTAGAATTAGAGGTGTAAATTTTAATCAAATTAGCGGAGTAGACGCGGCAAACATTTACAATGAAGTTCAGTCCGAAAACAACAACATGGATGTCGTTCGATTAGAAAAAGAACCGAAGATTGCAGTTTATGTTCCTCCTGAATTTAATCCGTGGGATGATGCTGTAACTCTTGCTCTTGACTATGCCCAAATTCCCTACGATAAAATTTGGAATGATGAAATACTAAGAGGAGAACTTCCTAAATACGATTGGATTCACTTGCATCATGAAGATTTCACCGGGCAGTATGGAAAATTTTATGCGAGTTTTGCTAACACGCAATGGTACATCGAACAGCAGATAACCTACGAGAATAATGCAAAGAAAAACGGTTACAGAAAAGTGAGCGAAATGATGCGAGATGTTTCATTAAACATTAAAAGTTATGTTGCAAATGGTGGATTTCTTCTTGCAATGTGTTCTGCCACTGATTCATATGATATTGCCCTTGCAGCAAAGAATGTTGATATCTGTGATAAGATGTTTGATGGTGATCCACCGGATCAAAATGCACAAAGCAAATTAGATTATTCGCAAACTATTGCGTTTACAGATTTCAAGCTTGAGATGAATCCATACGTATATGAATATTCCGATATTGATATTCAGCCTGCAGAAATAGGTAATTTTGAAAATGATTATTTCACATTGTTTGATTTTTCCGCGAAATATGATCCAGTACCAACTATGTTGACTCAAAATCATGTAAACGTAATTCGTGGTTTCATGGGACAGACAACAGCATTCCGAGAGATCTTGATTAAAAAGAATGTCACTGTGATGGGTAAACGAGACGGAACTAATCAAATAAAATATATTCGTGGTGATTTTGGACGCGGGACGTTTTGTTTTCTCGGAGGACACGATCCAGAAGATTATCAGCATCAAGTTGGAGATCCGCCGACCGAACTAACACTTCACAAGAATTCACCTGGATACAGACTTATTCTAAATAACGTTCTATTTCCGGCGGCAAAAAAGAAAAAACAGAAAACATAATCTCTAAGTATATATGCAAACAGTTAAGATTAAAGGTTCAGAAAAAACATATTCAATTGGAAAAGTTCTTTGTGTGGGTAAGAATTATCTTGAGCATGCGAAGGAACTTGGCGATGCAGTTCCCGATAAGCCGGTAATATTCATGAAACCGGCTTCGTCTATTATTTTTTCAGGAGAAAAAATATCACACCCGAAATTTTCAACCTCACTCCACTTTGAGACTGAATTAGTTCTGATTGTCGGAAAAACTTGCAAGGAAGTTTCAAAATCCCAAGCAATGGATTTCATTGCTGGGTATTCAGTCGGATTGGATATGACCTTACGCGACATTCAATCACAGTTGAAAAAAAATGGACATCCTTGGGAAATGTCCAAATGTTTTGACACATCAACTGTTTTAGGTGAATTTGTTTCGACGGCTGAAATTGATGATCCGAATAATTTGTCCATAAAGCTTTGGGTAAATAATGTCATGCGGCAAAATGATAATACTTCGAGTATGATTTATAACGTTGAATCCATTTTCGAATATCTTTCTACTTACTTTACTCTTGAAGAAGGAGATATTATTTTTACGGGAACTCCTCCGGGAGTAGGCGAAGTAAAAATCGGTGATAAGCTAAAAGCAGAGATTGAAAGTGTGTCGACTATTTTTACTGAAATTGCTTGATTGCAAAAATTGAAAACGAAATATTTGACTAAATAAATGTCTTCATTACTTATTCATATAAGAAATTATCATGAGTAAAAAAACAATTTACGGTTTGATTGCGGTAATTGGATTAGTTGTTGTACTCGCAACAACCTTTTATCTCATCAGTACGTTTAAAGCACTTGACGACCAATTAGAAGCTGAGTCGAGAGTTATAGACCTCCCCCCAATTCATATTACGAGGACAGACTCTTCAGATTATATATTCCCACTTGACTCGACAGCATATCTAACATCGACTTTCTGTGAATTTCGTGAAACTCACCATCATGGAGGAATAGATTTAGGAACTAACAATTTAACCGGGCAGCCAGTATTTGCTTCAAGAGATGGATTTGTTAAAAGAATTTCACTCTCTCCGTTCGGATATGGAAAAGTTATTTACATGCAGCATCCAGATTCTTTCATAACTGTATATGCTCATCTCGAAAACTTCGAACCCAAGTTAAACAAATTCGTTCGGGACAAACAGCTTTCCACACTTTCACAAAATATTGACCATGAGCTCGATTCCGATGCCTTTATCTTTCGGAAAGGAGAAGTTATAGGATTTGCCGGCGAATCCGGATCCGGTACGCCGCATCTGCATTTTGAAATCCGAGAACCAAATGGGAATCGGTTAAATCCATTGTCATTTCCAAATGTGAAGATTGCACTTATTGATACAATTTCACCAAGTTTTGAATTGGTGAAAATCGTTCCTGTAGGATATGATAGTAGAATCGACTTGGATATAAATGAAAAAGTCTTGTACGACAATCAGGGGAAAAAACCCGTTCAAGCTTATACGCATCTAAATGGAAAAGCAGGAATTTTAGTGAAAATATCTGATCGCTCACACGCTAAAGGAACAAATGATTTTGGGATTAAAAAAATCAGAATGAGTTTGAACGATCAAGCGAATCTGATTTATTCTATAAACTTTGAAAAAATTGAAAACGACCGCTTAAGAAAAATATTCTTTACGCGCGATCATTATGAATTCTACTTAAATAAGCAGGTAGTTTACAAGCTTTTTGACGAGTATGGGGAAAACATTAACTTTTATCCAAATGGAAGCGATGGAATTTTAGATTCCAAAAAGCTTGATAAAGGCATGAACACAATTTATCTAACTGCATACGATAATTACGATAATAAAACCTCTTTAGTTTTTGGGTTATATGTTACCGACGATATGCCAACTGCCGATTGGTCCATCAATGCAACTCAAATTAGTATAAAAAGCTCTCTACCAATTTCAAAGTTTGCATATAGTTTCTTTGATTCAAAAGGAAAAGTTCTAGATTCAAATGAGATGAAAAATCTCTATACAACGGAAGTGAAACTACCGAATAGAAAGTATGAATGGCTCTCTGTAAAAATAACAAATCATGGATTTGAGAATCCTCAATCATTGCTTATTGGCAGTAATGGAGATAGCATTAGCAATGTCGAAAATGTAACATTGAAATATTTTCATCAAAGTTGCTTACTGCAATTCAACTCAAAAAACGTTTTAGATTCAAAAACAGAAATTCTTGTGGAGGCAAACGACCAGGAATTTCGGTATCCGGTTTCCAATTCGGGAAAAAATAGTTATTCATCATTGATTGATGTAAATCCAAATATTTATGGTGGTGTAAATTTTTATCTTAATAACAACAATCAAAAAAGTCTTTTAATGAAGGGGAACTTTCTTTCTTTCGATAAAGACAGCATCACTATCAAAACTTATGATGATAAATTCCTAGTAACTATTCCTGTGGGAGCTTTCTATCATCCAATATTTGCAAAATTGAATTACGAAAAAAATGAAATATCTTTCTATCCCAAAAATATTTTAATAAAGTCACCAATCAGAGTGGAGAGCATATCTCCAGATAAAAAAAATATTCGCTACGGTGTTAATCGTCTAAGTGAATGGAAAGATATTTCCTCCCAAACTATAAATGGGAAGATGGTGGGCTATATACATTCTAGTTTGGGTGACATAAAATTAATTTCTGACAATACACCACCGGAAATTCTTGATTGGCGAATTTTAAGAAAAGGGAACTTGAATACATCAATGGGAGAATATTCTACAACAGCAGAGGTACCTATTTTTGTTTTTAAAGTGCGTGATGTTGGATTCGGTATTGATTTCTCTGCTATTGAAGTTTTTGTGAATGGAGTTCGGGCGCTTGCTGAATACGATCCAGATATCTCATCATTCTTTATTATTATTGATAGGCTTGCTGAAAAGGGAAAAAATAACATTACAATTCGCTTGAGAGATCACGGGCAAAATCTTACAGAAAAAATTATACATTTCTAACTCTTGCTTAAATCACTTGTTCAAGCTTTGCAAAGATTTTTTTAAAAGTATTTCGACAGATAAATCTTCGTTCTTGATTTCACTTAGAGCTGAACGAATTGCTTTTTCAGCAATTTGCTTTTGGTAACCGAGAGTAACGAGTGCATGGTATGCTTGAATTCTTATATCCTCACCAACGGAAATTTTTTGTTCAAATTCAGATGGAAGTTTTGCAAGCTTATCTTTAAGTTCCACAATCAGCCGCTCGGCAGTTTTTTTCCCAATTCCGGGAATACTAGTCAGTGCAGAGATATTTCCATGAGAGATGAAATCTATTAGTTCACTGGGGATTATTCGTGATAATACTCCCTGTGCAACTTTAGGACCAATCCCACTGACCGAGATTAATAACTCGAACATTTGTTTTTCTAATTCATCACTAAACCCATAAAGATAAAATGCATCTTCACGCGGAATTAGGATCGCATACAGTTTAACCTCCGAGTTTACTTCAGGAAGCTTTTCAAATGTGTTGAGAGAAATATTCACGGAATATCCTATCCCATTGGATTCGATTACTACTCTCGTTGGATTTTTTTGAACAACATGACCTTTAATAAATGAGATCATAGAATCTTTCTGAAATTATTTTTTGAGTATTAATTGAGGATTCGCTTCAATGAATGCTTTCCAATCTTTATGTCTTTTCACTGGAGATGATAATTTTTGAAAATGACAAAGAGCCACAGCAATCGCATCAGTTTCGTCAAGTTTAGTTTTTTTTTGTTTCAATTTTAATAGATGATTTACCATATACATCACTTGCTGCTTTGAAGCTGCTCCATTACCAACAACTGATTTTTTTATTTCTCGAGGAGAGTACTCAGCCGTCGGAATTTGAAAATGAATTGCGGCTAGGATCGATACACCCCTTGCGTGACCTATTTTTAAAGCCGATTGGGCATTCTTGCCATAAAACGCACTTTCAATCGCAAATTCATCCGGCAAATACTTTTGGATAATTTTTGCGAGTTCATTGTATATCAATTCAAGTCTTAACGGGAGCTTAGATTTTTTTGCACTCTTAATGACTCCTGATGCAATTAAGGAAATTTCGGATCTTTCTGCTTCGATTATTCCGTAACCGGTTGTTAATGTGCCAGGATCGACGCCGAGTATTATCATTTATTAATAACTGTAAAAATTGAATCTTTGATGGATTAAAATACAAAATTCAGACTAAAAAATTGATAATAAATAAAAACCCAACTTTAAGGAGTGTTGGGTTTATTAAATAAACATTAAAAAGTTATTACTCAAAAGAATAAAACGCTTCTACTCCTCAATTATATCCGCATTCGTATAGACATTTTGGACGTCGTCATTATCTTCTAATGCTTCCAGCAGTTTAATCGCACCTGAATTGTCATTTCCGCTAATGGTAACAAGATTCTTTGGAATCATCTGGAGTGATGCACTCTCCAAATTTAAGTTCATCTCTTGAAGTGCTTTTCTTACTTTATCAAAATTTTCCAATGAAGTTTGAATTTCAAAATAGTCTGATTCTATTGTCATATCCTCCGCACCGGCTTCGATTACGAGCAGCATCAATTCATCTTCGGTCAATTGAGCTTTATCGAGTGTGATAATTCCCTTTCGATCGAACATCCAATTTACACTGCCGTTTTCTGCAAGTCTGCCATTGTGTTTTGAAAACAAATGTCTTACTTCCGAAACAGTTCGATTTTTATTATCTGTGACTGTCTCGATTAAAATTGCAACTCCGCCAGGACCGTAACCTTCATAAGTAATCTCTTCATAGTTAACTCCTTCTAGCTCGCCTGTGGCTTTTTTAATTGCTCGGTCAATATTATCAGCAGGCATGTTTGCGGTTTTAGCAGCATCAACTGCAAGTCGAAGTCTTGGATTCCCATCTGGATTTCCACCACCGTTGCGGGCAGCGATTGTAATTTCTTTAATCAATTTAGTGAATAGTTTTCCTCGTTTTGAATCGGTAGCAGCTTTTTTTCTTTTAATAGTTGACCATTTTGAATGCCCTGACATTATAAACTCCTAATTATTTTCTTCCGATAATCTTAAATCTTTTAATTTGAACTGTGGAAATGAATTGCCATTTTTTGAAACTGTATCTATCGAATAGACAATATCGATTTTATTGTTAATCATATCTAACTCCTCGCTGAAATGTCCCATATCAAATCCGATAACGTCAAAAACGCTTGAGCCATTTTGTTTAACTCTAAAAAGCAAATGATTATTTCCAACGATGCGGAGATTTGGAAGTACTTCAACTTGTTCACTCAAAAATACTGGCTTCATGTTCTGGGGACCAAATGGAGCAAATTGTTCTAATATCCTTAAAAATTTTGGAGTGAGTTCATTAAGTTCAATTACAGCATCAATTTTAAGTGCCGGCGTAAGCATTTCGTTAGTGATTTCATCACGCGTAACATTTAGAAATTTTTCCTTAAACTCGTCCAATTTATCTGTAGAAATTGAAACTCCAGCCGCGGCTTTATGTCCGCCGAATTGGAGAAGTGAATCTTCACACTTTTTTATGGCGTCGTAAATATTAAAGTCTGCAATGCTTCTTGCCGAACCTTTAACTACTCCTTCGACCGTAGTTAACATGATTGATGGTCTGTAATATTTTTCTACAAGCCGCGATGCAACTATTCCAATTACACCTGCATGCCAGTCTTCCTTGTGAAGAACAATCGCTTTATCCTTAGCAAAGTCGATTTTACTTTCAACTATTGCTGCTGCCTGGTTGAAAGTTTCTTCATCTATTTTTCTTCTTTCGCGGTTTTCTAATTCAAGAATTTCTGCGAACTCAGCAGCGGAATCAAAATCCTTTGCAATCAATAAATCAATCGCTCGCTGCGCATCACCGAGTCTTCCGACAGCATTAATCCGCGGAGCAATTCCGAAAACAATATTTGTACTGTTTATATTGCCGATAGTTAATCCAGCTTTTTCTATAATTGCTTTAAATCCAGGCCGAGGATCATTGTTAAGCCGTTCTAATCCGAATTTTACTAATATTCTATTTTCACCGGTTAAAGGAACAATATCCGCCGCACCAGATACAGCCACAAAATCCAAATATTTACCCGGAAGCTCTCTCATACCAATTGACATTGAAATGCCTTCAATCAATTTGAAAGTTACACCGCAGCCTGATAAATATTTATATGGATATTTGCAATTCGGTTTTAGAGGATCTAATACTGCGACTGCATCTGGAATAATGCTCAATGGTTCGTGATGATCGCAGATAATTAAATCGATATTTAGTGATTTTGCAAATTCAGTCTCTTCGATTGCAGTTATTCCGCAATCAACCGATATCAATAAACTCGCACCAAGCTTAACCGCATCTTCAATGCCTGCAGGTGAGATTCCGTAACCTTCTTTTAATCTATTTGGAATGTAAATTGTGGCATCGCCGCCTATTTCCCGCAGAAATAAATAGAGCATTGATGCTGCATTTGTTCCATCAACATCATAGTCTCCGTAGATAAGAATTTTCTCATTATTGGTAAGAGATTTAATGATTCTTTTAACTGCGGCTTCCATCCCATCCATTTCAAATGGATCGTGGAGATCTGTTGACTCCGGACGAAAAAATAGTTTCGCTTTTTTGAAAGTATCAATTTCTCTTGAAATTAAAATTTGAGCTAAAACAGGACTAATATTCAGCTCGTCGGATAATATTCCGCGAGTGAATGTCTCTTTGAACTCAGATATTTTCCAGCGTTTCTGTATCATTGGGAAATTTTAGGAGAGAAGCGAGCGAAAAGTAAGCCGAATTCTGTTTCCCGAAAATCCTACGAAAATCGGGACGGTAATCATTTATCTAGTTTCATCGTCGCCAATGAAATCGAGCGGTCTACCCGGAAGTGAAAGCGAAAGCGAGCAACCTCGCAGAAATATGTTCGAACCGAATCATTTTTCTTCCTTCCTTATTTGACCTTACTCCCGATAGGGTTTACCTGGTTCCATCAAAAACTTTGATAGAATCTCGCTCGCAAAAACTCTGCAGAACGAAACCCCTGACATTACTGTCAGAGCGGTAGGCTCTTACCCTGCCTTTTCACCCTTACCCGATAAAAATCGGGGCGGTATTTTTTCTGCGGCACTTTCCGTAGCCAATTGTTTATACCCGCCACAGCATAAAAATCTTAGGGCGGATCAATTGACCCCCTGAAGTTATCAGGTATCGTGCTCTGTGGAGTTCGGACTTTCCTTCCTGCATAAATGCAGAACGATTACCTTTATTTTCGATCATTTCTCTCAATATTTTTTCAAAAACTTATTGTAAATAATTTCAGCACTTTGATGAGAGATTGTCAAAGCTGAATCAGATTGTATTCAAAAATTCAAAAATCAAAATGAATGGATGGAATTAATTCCATCTCTCCACCGTGATTAAAATATAAGAAAAGATTTGTACAAAATCCTCTGATTTCTGTAATTATAATTGAATACGAGTTAGTTTTATTGTCCAAGACGATATAAAGAGAAATAATTGAACGTTTATTGTTACTGATTTTTTTTGTTAAGAATCAAAACTCAACCCCTGTTTCCCCTTCTCTTTCCAAGAGAAGGGGAACTGAAGTCCAAAGGACTCCTTCGGAGGGGACGAGTTGAAGTATCTGTTCTTTTCAAGCAACTGTAATTTAAAAATGTCTAATCGTGATATTAGAATTTATTGGGCAGATTAATAAGAGAAGAGAATAAGTTTGAACAGTTTATGTAAGAAGTAGCTTTTTTAATCGCTATAATGAAGAGAATTCCAATTGAGACAGCTTAATTCTATTTATCTATAGAGAGGAACGATTTAAGTTTGATAAGAATTGAGCTAACATTTTCAACTATTTCTTCATTAGAAAATCTGATTACTCTTAAACCTAAGTCATTTAGAATTTCTGTTCTCTCTGAATCCTCTTGCAATCTGTAATCATGGTATTTTCCATCAAGTTCAATTATTAGCTTATCTGAATGACAAAAGAAATCAGCGACAAAGAATGTCTCTTTACCTGTTCTATCATGGAAAATTGGATATTGCCTGTAAAACTTCTTTCCGTAGAATTGTTTGTTGCGAACTTTTTCCCAAAAAATTCTTTCTGCTTTGGTAGAATTTTTTCTTAGTTCTCTACAGACAATTTTGGCACTTTCTACTAACTTTGTTTTACTATTTAAGCTCATAGTGACCCTCTCTTGCCAAAGGCATCTTTCGGGAAAATCTCTCTATTAATAAGGGAGAGACTTATAATCAATATAAAACATTTCATTTGCATTTCTGTCAAGATGTTAAATGTAATGACATCACTACTAACAAGTCCTTCCCTTTGTAAGGGAAGGATTAGGAAGAGTTTGCCTTGCATCTGAAAACTCCCTCTAAAAAGAGAGAGACGTTATTTTTAATATAAAACATTCTAATCATATCTTCTGTCAGATATAAAATGTAATGACATTACTACCAATAAGTCCTTCCCTTGTAAGGGAAGGATTAGGATGGGTTCACATAAGTTCTAATCACTCCACAACCCTCTTAACCAACCTATCAATCTCCTTCATCTCTTCTGCAAGATGTTTCTTTATATCAAGACGGAGTCTGCCGAGACGGGTGGCAGTTAGTTCTTTTTTCGGTGGATTATCCTCCAAATATTTTGCTGCTCTTTTGTGTGCTGACTTACTTAATTCTGCAAGATGTAAATGTATTTCATTGCTTTCATCAAATCTGGGGAAGTATATGTCGAGTATCTTTTTATGAACGTCCCGTGCACCGAATAAACCTTTGGATTGAAAATCCTTCATAAGTTCATTGGGAATTTTTGAGTTCAATATTGCAGTTAAATAGTATGCTTCAACTGGGTTCTTTGTAAAATAAACATAAGCTTTTGTGTCAATAAAGAATTCAAAATCTAAGTTATTTCTATTTACAACGGTAGCATTCGCATCTTTCGCAGATGAATTGTAAATAACTATATGTTCAGCATTCAAATTCTAACTTAAGAGCTTATTATGATAGTTCAGGTAATCAATTGCGGTCAACTCTTTGTTTGCCGCTGTCTTATAAACTTCCCAAAATCTTTCTGCATTTTGAAACCACTTTGACGCATTAAGAAATCCTTCTTCTCTCAATTCATCGGCAGTGAATAACTTTATATCCTTTGTCCCTGCCTCAGTTTTATTAACCAACATCGGTAAAACAATTAAATCAGGTTTTAAAAGTGCGAAAGGTAATATACTTTTTGCAAGAGCAGTTCTAAATAAAAACTGGCTTTCTATCTTTCCATTTATATCAACTAGGTTCCATGGTTTCTTTGCTTCTTTTTTTGATGAGGCAGAAGTCTGAATATTTATTATTCTATCATCCCAATCAGACGGAAATTCCTGAGTTAATTCAATAAAATAAAAATTCCGTGGAGTTATTTCTGCTCCTCGTTTAAATAATTTTTTATATGGATTTCCTTCTTTACTTGAACCAGATTTCTTATTTGAAAACGCTGTTGATTTTCCTTGTTTTCTTAAATACCAATTTACTTCAACCTCAACTAATTCTTTTGCATCTGCAAGTTTACAATTATGGGTATTTAAATTGCCAATAAAAGTCCTACCAGACAATCCTTTACTTGAGATTCGTCTTTGTTTGTCTGCTTTCTGCACAAAGAAAACGCAACTTGGAACTCTGAATAGTGGTTTAACATCTTTCAAGTCCCAAAGGTTTACTATCCTGTAACCTTTTGATTTTCCTGTTCTTGAATTATTATGATGATCGGCGCTGAAAAAGCTTCTTGGCAAGACAAATGCTAGATGAGAATTATCTTTTAGAAAGTAGCTGCTGCAATATGATAAAAAGATAGCTGCAATTTCTAGATTAGTAAAATTCTTAACTTCATCAGGCTTAACATCATACTTATCCGCAAGAGTATTAAGTATGCTTTGATAGTCTTCATTCCTGATTGAACTGTAAGTAAACCATGGCGGATTTCCGATTATATAATCAAACTTGCCAGCGAGGAAATACGGTTTGTAAAGATTCTGCACAATAAACTTCCAGATGCTGTCTCTTCCTTTATCTTTAACGGCTTTTAATCCCGTATAAATTTTATAGAAGCTTTCTATTACTTGTTTGTTAGCTCCCGATTTATTTCCATTATTTGCAAAATGCTTTCTGAAAATGTTTTCAAATACTTCTTCCGATTCTTTTCTCTTACCCAAAGTTTGCTCTGCCAAGTCATCGCATACTCCGAGAGCTTCGTCGAAAAGCTTAACGTCGTCTAGAATCTGAGTGGTTAAATGATAATTTTCTTTATCAATGTTTAAAATAAATTCATTGCCGAAAAGGTTTTGAACTCCTTCGGGTGCAAGAAGTGTCTTTGCAAGAATTATGTTAAGATAAACGGGCTTTTTAGCGTTTATGATTTCCTTGCCAAGTGCAAGCAGTAAAGTTGTTTTGGCTATCTGGACACTAAGCGGGTGAATATCAATTCCATAAATCTGTTCATTCAACTCTTCAACGCTAACATCTGGATTTAGCTCTTTAATTCTGTGAATAGCTGCTCTTAAAAAGGAACCGCTTCCGCAAGCAGGGTCGAGTATTTTATCTGTTTTGCCTGGTCAGTTGGACGTAAATTCAAACTCTTTTACAATTCTTTCGCAAAGCCAATCGGGAGTGTAATATTCGCCAAGCGAATGTCGTGTATCAATATCGATTAACTCTTGATAAACGCCTTTGAGAATATCTTCATCAACATTTTCGAATTCAAAATTGGAAATTTCCTGAGCAATAAGCCGAAATGCTTTTTTGAGATTGTTGAAACTTCTCTCGGAATTGACCCAATGAAAGAAGTCGTTATCAACAAAATTCCGAATATTATACCTGCGGAAAATTGTGCCGTCAAGAATTCCTTTCAGTTCAGAATCGTCAATAAAATCATCATTGGAAACAACACTATAAGCGAGCATCTTTGAAAAGATGCTGAGGTAAGTATGAATTAAAAATATATTATCGTGTGCATCGAATCCGCCATAAGCTATACTTAAGAATTTATTCCATTGCTCAAACGAAACTTGCACTTCACCAAACTTCTTCGCTTCATAAAACCATTTGCTTAATTCGCGGAACGACTCGATAAAAATATTGCTCTGGTATCCAAATGCTTCTTCAATTCTTTTAAGAGTTGCTTTTTGCTTTTCTTCCTTGAATAGAAAACGATCAATCCAGTAATAAAATTCTTCTGCATTTTTTTCAGTTAAAATAAATGAAGCATTTTTGACTTCATTCAAAATTAGTTCGTGTTCCTGCAAATCCTCCATTTTTTCCAGACAAGAAACATCTGGAGCGAAAACTTTCCAGCTAATGAAATCAGAGGCAATTAAAGTAAAATTATAGTCTTCACCTGATCTAAGCTGCCCTAATAAATATCCTGCAAGCTGTTCTTTGGCATGGTTTAGGGTGAGACTAAGATTATTCTCAAATTCAATAATTATATGATTGAATAGAGTATCAGCACTCCCTCTATGAATTTTATCTTTTCTGGGGATGTTAAGAATTGTTTTTTCAGAACCAAGTGTAATAATATCAATAAGTTTCAGAATTTCTTTATCTTGAGAGTAAAGACGATTTAATAGGTCTTTGAATGCTTCCTTCTTCGTTGCTTCTTTGTTAGCATTCTTTACCTTTATAAGGTATGATTTAATTAATTCTTCATTAGCGGCTTTCATTTGAACTCAAAAATGTCTAACACCCTAAATTTGAACATAACTTGGGATTAAAACTTATTTCATCTTAAAACCAATCGACAACTGGTCGCAGATTTGAGCCGTAATAAGGGAACTCTTCTAAAAAACAATTATTCTATTAATCAGTTAGAATCAAAAGTCGATTTTTCAATTTCACTCGAGACTAAAATTCTACCGCAGGATTCGCATGTATAAAGTCTATCGTTTCGACGAATTTCTAACTGCTTCTGAGATGAAACCGATGCAAAACATCCGTCGCAAGCATTTCTCCGAATCGGGACAATTGCTCTTCCTTTTGCCTCGCGAATACGATTGTAATAGCTCAAATCACCTTTACTGATTTTTGAAACCACAGCTTCCTTTTTTGAGAGAAGTGCATTCCGTTCTTTTTCAGTTTTTTTATCTATCTCTCCGAGTTCTTTCGACTTATCCTTAATCTCTTCTTTGATCTTTCCAATTTCTGGTTCAAGCTCTTCTATTTCTTGGGCACTTCTTCTGCTCAAATCAGCAAGTGAGTTATTCTCCTCCTCAAGTTTTGTGATCATCTCAGAAGTATGATCGATCTCCTTCATTAAAGCATCATACTCCCGGTTTGTTTTAATCTGGAGCAATTGTGCTTTATATTTTTTCAGGTTCGCCTTTGAAAGAGCAACTTCCTCATCGTTTTCCTCACGTTTCTTCTGCGAATCAACTCGCTGCTGTTTTCTTTCTTCAACTTTTTCGGAAAGTTCTTTAAATCTTTCTTCGAGCAATCTTAATTCTCTTGGCAGGTCGCCTCGTAATTCTTCCAACTTATCGAGTTCATTATCAACTTGCTGAACTTGCCAAAGTGATTTTAATCGTTTCTGCAATTTATTTATTCTCCTGTATTTTTATAAAACTCTTATTTTATTTTCTTGTTGATAATAAATTTCAACTGGTACTTTAACATTTTGTGATTTGAAAAATTTCTCTAATTTATTCTTGAATACCTCCAATATCACTGCCTCTGAATAATAATGATCAACATCAATAAGAACGATTTCGTCTTCATAATCTTGAAAAGTGTGGTACTTAACATCAGAAGTTACGAATGCATCACATTTTTTCGCAATTGCAGATTGAATCAGATCCGAACCGCTGCCTCCGCAAACTCCAACTTTTTGAATAGGTTTTAATTTTCCACGAGTCCATTTTACAGATGGAGCGTTTAAGGATGTTTTAACTTTTCGAATAAATTTTTCAGTTTCGACTTGCTTGTCTAAAATGCCGAAGGCACCATATCCAAAATTGACATTTTTGTTTTCAAGCGGGTAGATATCATAAGCAGGTTCTTCGTAAGGGTGAGATTCGTGAAGGGCTTTAAGAAGAGCATTTAGTTTCCATTTCTCGAAGATCATTTCTAATTTTACTTCAGCAACTTTTTCAAGTTTCCCTTTTTTGCCTACACTTGGATTTGATAATTCAGAACCTCTGAAAGTCCCAATTCCTTCAGTTTGAAAACTGCAGTTGGAATATTCGCCAATCAATCCAGCCCCTGCAGTTGATAAGCTTGTTAAAACAGTTTCAAGATTTTTTTGAGGTACAAAAGTAACAATCTTATACTGTGTCTGAGGAATATTTTCGATAAAGTCGATTCCTTTTAGTCCCAACTTCTGAGCAAGAGCAAAGCTAACGCCATCTTTAGTGAAGTCGAGATTTGTATGAGCAGAATAAAGAGTTATTTCGTGTTTGATAAGATTCTTAATTAGCTGATTTCGCTTTACACCAAAATCAAGATTCTTATGGGGATTAAAGATCAGTGGATGATGAGATATGATTAAATTTGCCGAATTACGAACTGCTTTCTTAAAAACTTGGTCATCCACATCGAGAACTAAAAGGATGGCATCAATCGAGACGTCTCGTGAGCCGATTTGAAGTCCAGCATTATCCTTATCCCAGGAAATTTGCTTGGGCGCCCATGATTCAATGAAATTAATTACATCGAGTATCTTCATATTAAGTCAAAAAAAAATGCACTTCAAAGGAAGTGCATTTTTTAAGTTCCAAATTAGTCGCTTTCTCGTGAAATAGGAGTATTTCCAGATATTCTATCGCCTCCGTTTCAATACCTTATTAACACAAGCAATATATCATAATTATTTCGCTCTGTCAAGTTCTTCAACGAAGTCGAGTTTACTCAATAAAAGTCGAGTTTATTTGACGAAGTTAAGCTCACTTTTTGGTTGAAAATTCCTTACTTCTTCTAATAAAACTTCAACAATTTCTTCCTCTTTTATCTTTTTTATGACTTCCCCTTTTCTATATAAAATCGCGACACCTTTTCCTGCGGCAATTCCGATGTCTGCTTCACTTGCTTCACCGGGTCCATTTACAACACAACCCAAAAGAGCAACTTTTATTGGTTTTTTGATGTCTTTTACGGCTTCTTCAAGTTTATTCGTTATTGTGAAAAGATCGACTTCCAGTCTGCCGCAAGTTGGACATGCAATTATCTCAACATTTCTGCTCGCAAGTCCAAGAGAACGCAAAATTTCCTTGCCGACTTCAACTTCCTTCACTGGGTCATCGGTTAAAGAAACTCGGATCGTATCTCCAATCCCCTCAGCAAGCAATGTCCCGATTCCAACAGCGGATTTTATTGTTCCAACTCGAGTTGTCCCGGCTTCAGTCACTCCGAGGTGAAGCGGATAATCTGTTCGTTCTGCAATTAATCTGTAAGCATCGATCATTAATTTGACATCAGTCGATTTAACTGAAATTGCAATATCTTGGAAATCATATTTTTCGCAAATATGGGCATGTCTCATTGCACTCTCAAATAGTGCTTCTGCTGTTGGATAGCCATGTTTTTGTAGAATATCTTCTTCGAGTGAACCAGAATTAACACCAATTCGAATTGGAATTTTTTTCTGTTTTGCTTTCAGAAGCACTTCTTTTATTCTCTCTTCAGAACCAATGTTGCCGGGATTAATCCGTACCTTAGCAACACCCGCATCCATCGATTGAAGTGCGAAGATGTGATTGAAATGAATATCCGCAACAATAGGGATTTTAGACCTGGAGACAATTTCTTTCATAGCTGCGGATGCCTCTTTGTCGTTTACGGTCACACGAATAATATCGCAGCCGGCTTCTTCAGCATCCTTTATCTGATTAACGGTTGCTTCAACATCCGAAGTTTTAGTTTTTGTCATTGTCTGTACCGAGATCGGTGAATCACCTCCAATTGGTACACCGCCAACTAATATTTTTCTTGATTTTCTTCTCGTCATATTTTGGTATTGCCTTAACTTCGTTTCAATTTCTGTACGATTATATTTGCAAATTCTACGGCAGCTTCTGGTCCTGATGCTGTGATGATCCTATTATCAATTTCAATGTCGTTAGAACCGATGTTAGCACCTAACTCTTTGATTATTTCTTTATCCGAGGCATACGCAGCAGTCTTTATCCCGACTAACAATTTTGCATGTGCTAAAATTCCAACTGCACTGCAAATGGCACAGATCAATTTCTTACTTTTATTGAAATCGAATAGTTTTCTATGAAGCAATTTATTGTTCCATAGCTCTTTTGAGCCAGTCCCGCCAACAAGAACAATAGCATTAAAATTTATTGGATTTAAATTGGGTAGTATAATTTCAGGTTTAACTCGCAAACCATATTGCCCGATGGAAAGAATGTTAGTCGTTCCAGCAATAAAGACTCTGATTCCTGCTGATTCTAAAATTCTTTTCGGGATTAGAAATTCTTGATCATGGAAATTGCTCTCCGCAATTACGAAAACAACTTTTTTCTCTTCAATTTTACTCATCGTTGAAACTAAGTTATGAAGACGCCGTTGCAAATTCAATTAATACATTTTTACGTATAACGAAAGTTAGTCCTAGCTGAAAGAGTTGAAAATCCATTTTTTGAGTGAAAAATCAAATAATTTCTGATTGACATTATTTAACACTATGACTATTATTGCGGCAACAAAAAAAAAGGAGGTTACGTGAAAAAACTACTAACAGTAGTACTTTTTTTAGTCGCATTAGTCAACCTTACATTTGCAGGTGGTTTTCAAACAGGCACTCAAAACGCACGTGCAATGGGAATGGGACATGCCTTCGTTGGAATGGCTTCTGATGCGTCTGCAATTTATTTTAATCCTGCTGGATTAGCGAATTTAAGAGGAATAAATTTCTTAGCCGGTACAACCCTGATTATGCCGACTATGGAATTTAAAGGCCCAGCTCCAAGTACATTAACTTCTGAAACGGTTAAGCGGACATTTACACCCATTAATTTTTATGGCACTTATTCTATGGGTTACGGGTTATCGTTTGGAGTTGGTGTATTCAATCCTTATGGACTTGGTTCGGAATGGCCGGCAACTTGGATTGGAAAATCTCTCGCTGTTAAAACTGAATTGAGGACTTTCTATATCAATCCAACCGTTGCTTACAAAGTTAATGATATGTTCCAGATTGGCGTTGGATTTAATTATATAATGTCCAATGTACTATTTTATCAAGTGATTGATATTCCATCTATTCCGTTGGCACCTGGCGTTGCATTACCCGCAGCACCAAATGTTGGAGTTAACCTTGAAGGAGATGGTAAAGCGGCATACACCTTCAACGTCGGACTTTTATTCAGCCCATTAGATAATCTTTCTTTTGGAGCTTCATATCGCCACAAAGCTGAAATTACTTTTAACGGCGATTTGACGTTCTCAAACTTACCAGCAAAACCGACTGGTTTCCCGGTTGGGCATTCGGATCTTTTCCCGAATGGACCTGGTGTGGCAAAATTGACTATGCCATATGATTTCAGATTTGGTATTTCTTATGATGCAATGTCAGATCTTACACTCAATGCAGATTTCCAATTCGTGGGATGGAAGAGTTATAAAGAGCTTGCAGTTGATTTCGAAAAGAATTCAGCGGCATGGGCAGATTTGAAAACACCAAAAAATTGGGACAATTCCTTTTCGTTCAAGTTTGGTGGTGAATACAGAATGTCTCCATTCGCATTCAGACTTGGATATGTATACGATGGTAATCCAATCCCGACAATGTACATGGATCCATCATTACCGGGTTCAAATCGTCATGAGTTTACTGCAGGATTTGGATATCAAATTACGCGAAATATCCGGGCTGATGTAGCTTATCAATATATATCGTTCACGAACGATGTTAATGATTCCGCAGTTCCGGCTACATCCCCAGTTAAGTTCAATGGAACATATAAAAATTCTACAAACTTATTTGGATTTAATTTAGGATTCGCCTTCTAATTAGGGTTCAATAAGAGATTTATGCCCCGTTCAGAGTGAAAATTCAGAACGGGGTTTTTTATTGGAATTGTTTTCACCACAGAGAACACAGAGTTTCACAAAGAATAAAACAGTCTTTTCACTCTGCGAGATTTGAGGTTATTTTAAAACAATCATTTTCTTCTGGGCTGTAAAGTTGCCGGCGGTTAATTTGTAGATGTAAACTCCGGAATTCAATTGAGAATTGAGAAACTGTCCGCCTACACGTGAGATTGAGAATGGATAATTATAAGTTCCAGCATCTTTTACTTCATTAGAGTTTCTTGCAACTTCCCGCCCAAGCACATCAAAAACTTTCAAATTTACATGACTAGCAGCTGAAAGCTGATAGCTGATGACTGTACTGGGATTAAATGGATTTGGATAATTTTGATATAAAACAAAACTGGTCGGATTTTCTGCTACATCTTCAACATTTGTTAATCCATTCCAGTCCCACGTGACAATTTTGCAGTAAATATCATAACCTTTTCCATGCCTGTTATCTCCCCAACAAAAAACTATACGAGATGAGTTGGATTCCAAAGTCGCAAAGTTATAATACCACCCATAATCATCAAAAAAACTAAATTTATTTATAGGAAAAATTGATTTTATTAGTGTACCATTTGTAGAAAATTGCTGTCCCATTAAATATTTTTGATTTGCCGAAGGTGACTCATTCCAGGTTACGATGAATCTCTGATCGCCATCATAGGATATCTGTGGATCTTTCCGAGCAATTGTAAAAATATCATTATTAACTCTGTGCTTTGATCCAATCTGATTTCCAAATTCGTCATATATTTTTAAAAAAATAATATTATGGTCATTATCTGCCCAAGATATGACAAAGCGATTACTGTCAATCTTGGAAATAGCCGGTGTGTGCCTGAAGCCATATATTGTACTATCATCATCCACTTCTATATTTGGACCGATTTTATGACCATCATTATTAAAAATCTGAAGTAAAATATGGATCCCATCATATTGCCAAGTCACAGCAAATTTTTCATCATTGATAATAGTCAATTTAGAATACCATCCGCCACGATATTTTACTGTATCATTTACTAAGAGATTTGAGCCGATTGGAATTCCACTATCATCAAATATTTGACAAAAAACAGAAGGGAAATATCCATATCTGGGGTCCTCCCAGGAAATTATAAATTTACCATTATTGTGAAGTGCCGATGACGTAAAATACGCATAAGTTGTGTCAGGGGATACTTTTTTATTCGCTCCAAATGGGACACCATATCTATTGAAACGTTGGAAATAAATCTGTGGAAGTCTTCTATCATTGTAACCACTCCAGCTAATAATAAAGTTACCCGAACTATCCATTGAGACCGATGCTGAATAATTTCCATAATTTCCTAATGTCGTATTGACTTTTGTATTACTGCCTAATCGGTTACCAAGTGCATCAAATCGTTGAAACCAAATATCATCTTCTCCAAGTCTTCTATCAGTCCAGACAATTATAAAATTACCCTCGGCATCCATTGCCATTTCCTGGTAAATTTGGTTGACATTATCAAGCGAGTCGTCATTTACCACAAAATCATCTTTGATAATTCCAGTTTGAGATTTATTCACAAAGAAAGCTTGTGAGAAGACTGCAGCGGGTATATACGCCCAAAAAAGAAAAATTGAAACTAATATTTTCCACATAAAAAGCTCCAATCAAAAATTTTAATCAGAAAAAGAACATTAACATTATCTTATAAGAACCATCTTTTTCACTTCAGTAAAATTACCTGATGTCAATTTATAAAAATATACTCCGCTTGGCAATGTATAATGATCCGTCAGCTGACGGATGGAGAATGGATAAGTGTAAGTCCCAGCTTCTTTCACTTCATCAACTAAAGTCGCAATTTCTCTTCCAAGAACGTCATAAACTTTTAACGTAACCAATTGTTGATTCAAATTATGAAGGTTTGAATATTCCGCATTCCGAACTCCAAATTCCGCAATTGAGAATTTAATATTCGTAGCCGCATTAAATGGATTTGGATAATTTTGATATAAAGCAAATTGAGCTGGATTCGAAGTTACATCAGATTCAATGCTTGTCAGCAAACCAGGTTCTGGGGTCGGTAGTTTGATAGTTGAGTAAATATGAAATTCACCAGGCATTAGATTAAACGTCATTGAAGTGTTTGAAACGTTAATGCTGTCGCCGCTGAAGTAATCGTACCACCAGCCCGTATTTTGAAAATTAGGCGAAACGGTTTTCTGCATAACATCAAAATTGCCGATGATTGCGACATTCATTGAGGAATGATTAAGCCACATTCTTTTGACTGAACCAGAAAGATCTAAAGTGAAATTAGTTGTTCTGAATACATCAAACTCTTTCTTGATTTTTGTCAGTGCTGCGAAAGTTTTGTACAATTTATTTCTGTTCACATGGATAAAATAATCCCACTTGATCGGTTTGGTCCCTGTTCTTCCATTGTAGTCGATATTAATATCATAGCCGAGCTCCCCAAACTGCCAGATCATTTTCGGACCGGGAATAGAAAAAAAGAAAGCAGCAGCGAGCTTAATTCTTTCTAATCCAGTTGCAAGATTTTTGATATTGTACGAACCGCTTGAGTTTCCGTAAAGCGAATTTTTATACATCAACCTTTCTTCGTCGTGACTTTCCATGTAGGCAATAACGTGCGGCTTTGCAAATCCATGCGTTTTGTATGAGACTCGTGAAAAATCAGACTTGCCGCTGTCATGCCAACCCATCGTTGCTTCGTTAAAGCTATGATTTGTGTTTGCCCAAAGAAGCATTCCATAATTAGAGAGTTCAATCTCTTCTGAATCGACAGCAAAATGTTCAAGTATGACATAAGCGGTTGAATCCGTCTGCCAGATTTTATCAGCCATTCTTTTTAATAGAGCGATTCTCGAAGCGTCGTATTGCCCCCATAATCCGACATCCCCGCCGGAATTCACTTGTGTAAAACCTTTTGAAAGATCGAATCGGAAACCATCGACTTTGTATTCCGTCAACCAGAATTTGCAAACGCGGTCGACATAATCTTTTGTTGCCTGGCTTTCGTGATTAAAATCGTAACCGACGTTGTAAGGATGTTTTGCAATCGGATTGAACCAAGGCGAATTTGCCGCCGGTCGTTCATTCGCTGAGTCCCAATATAATCGCACGAGAGAAGACTGTCCGAACGCATGATTGAGAACCATATCGAATAAAACTACAAATCCCATTTCGTGGGCTTTATCAATAAATTTTTTCAAATCGTTTTTTGGCCCGTAATATTTATCCGGTGCAAGGTGGAAAGAAATATTATAACCCCAGCTTTCATTTCCTTCAAATTCCATAATTGGCATTAACTCAATCGCATTCACTCCGAGATTTTTCAAATAGTTCAATGTGTCTGTGAGAGTTTTGTAATCGTGGCTGTGAAGAAAATCGCGTATTAGCAGTTCATAAATTACCAAATCGGTTTTTGCCGGTCTTTGATAAGAAGTAGTCTGCCATGAATAGGGGGTTTGAGCCGTCTGCAAAACCGAAGCAATGTGCCAGGTTTTTCCGAATGGATATTCAATTAAATCCGGATAAGTTATACTCGGAATTTCTTTATCTCTCCAAGGATCGATAAGTTTCTCGGAATAAGGATCGGCAATTTTCAATGTTCCGTCAACAAAGTATTGATAGATGTATTCTTTTTGAGGAATAAGATTATTTATCTCAAGCCAATATCGATTTCCGTCGGGAGTCCGTTTCATATAAAAATTTGGATCTACTTCCCAATTGTTGAAATCACCGACGACATACACATAATTTTTGTATGGGGCATAAAATACGAGCGTTGCAGATGTCGAACTTGTGTAATTTATTCCATCAATAGTATTTGGAGGTTGAGCAGCTGTTGTAACTGGAGTCCTAACAACAAAATAAACCGAATCTGATTTTGAACTTCCGCCTGTACCGAATGCAATTGCTTTGATTCGTTTCTTGCCGTATTCAGTTGCTTTTACATATTTTGTGATCGTGAAACTGTCGGTAGACGCAATAAGCGAGCCATCAAGGTAAAGTGAAAGATTTGTCGATTGTGATGAATGAACTACAACTTTAACACTGTCATTGAGATTTAGCATTACAGGGCTTTCAGTAGGGGATTGAAAACCAAGATTCAAACCCGGCTGATTGATAGGAAGAAATATGTCGCTTCCATCTTTATCTCTGCCAACTTTTGAACCATCAGAATTTCGAAATACAAATGCGAGACTTTTAATATTTTCACTTGTCGGCACACCATAGTAAGCGGGAATGTTGATCACAATTCTCCATATATTTCCTCCCATATAATTTGTAGAAGGTTGATTTGCTGGTGAGCCCCAAGTTGTTTTCACATATTTCCAGTCATTCGGATTTTTACTTGAATCCGTTATTACACCAGTATGGACGTAAATTGGAAATACTCCGACCAAGGCACCATTTCCCTTTGAAACATCGTAATCGATTGTGATTACATCGTTTCGAGTTGCGAAGTATGGCGACCAAGTTAAAACTTGGGAAAAAGTAATTTCGAGAGTCAGAAAAAGTACAAGAATCATAAATTTTGTTTTCATTTATTACTTTCTAATAACTTTATTTTAATTTTTAATCTTTCAATCTTAAATTTTTACTTCACATAATTCATCTTTTTAGATTCGCTGTAGCTTCCGACTTGAATTTGATATGTATAAATTCCTGAAGTCAGTTTGTGGAATGCCGCATCGAATTCAATTTGTTGAAATCCTTCTGACTTTGGCTCGCTTACAAGAGTTGTAACCTCTCTTCCGAGTGTATCAGTAACTTTTATGAGAACGAACTCATTACTTAACTCTTTTGGAATGTAATATCGTATCTGCGTTGAGTAATTAAATGGATTCGGAAAATTTTGATATAACGTGAAAGTTTTTGGAACGGTAGTAAAATCCTCAACCAATGAAGCTGGCAATACTGGACTTCCGGCTTTTAACCAAGCAGAATAAATCAAGGAAGCGAGATTTCGTGATGCTAATCGGAAAAGTTCGACAGTATAAGTGTTCGAATAATCCCAAAAAAGTGAGTAGTAATATTCACTTGTAGTATTTCCAGCTGCGGCTTTGGCAATGCTGTCCGCTCGAAGCACATCATCCAGATATGAATAAGAATTAAAAATATAATTGAAAACAAAATCCAATGGACTAGAGACATTTGTTACTGAGTCAACTAAAAAAGTGATCATCCCTTGATATCGGTTGATCATTTGAGTTTCATAGCGTGAATGGATCCCTCTTTGATTCGTGAATTGTCCATCGTAATTTCTCGTAATGTGCAGAGGTTGATGTGCATCGCCGACGTAATGACCGAGATCTGCAGCAAATAGTTTTGCTCTTTCCCAATCCTTTCCTTGAAAAGCTTTTGTCAAAGAATCGAATGTTGTTACTGTAGCCCAAGGTAATATTCCTTGATCCATAACAAAAGTCAAACCATATCTTGCTACAAGTGTATCAAAACTTGTTGGCATATTTCCAGCAAAGAATTCGGAATAATTATCAATATCGATATAGTGTTTCGGTCCTTCTGATGGATCGCTTCCTTTTCGGTAATCAGCATCAGAAGCATGAAGTGCTAAATATTCAGCCCAAGACTTAAATGCTTCCATACTAATTGGGAAGTAAATCGTGGTTTTTCGGTTTATGATTGAGTGACCTGTACTTCCCCAGCCATTTAGGTCTTTGACAAAAACAAAAGTCAGTATTACTAAAAATAATCCAACAAAATATTTATTTCTTGTATAGCAGTACGCTTTAAGCGAATTCATTTTACTCAGCATTTTATTCTCCTATAATTTGAACGATTGCTCGTCTTTGACGTGGATGGTTATCAAAATCTACGTATACGATTTGCTGCCAAGTTCCTAGCAGCAGATGTTTGTCTTTAAAAGGGATTTGTATCGAAGGACCAAGAAGTGAAGCTCTGAGATGTGAATGTCCGTTCCCATCTCCCCAAGTGTCATCGTGATAATAACGTTTACCTGAAGGGATAATTTTTTCGAAGAATTCCGGTATATCCCGCTTCAAACCTGGCTCATATTCGATTGTCGTTAAGCCAGCGGTCGAACCGACTGCGAAAACGAGAACATTGCCTTCTGCAAAGCCAGATTTTGTAATAATTTCCTGAATCTCCTGTGTGATGTCAATCATATCAGCATCACCTTTTGTCGAAAATTCAATGTTATCTGTAATAACTTTCATTAAAAGCTCTATGTTTTTTTTATAAATATAAATTATTTGGTTCATAAAAACGTTATTAAAATGATGGTTATTGTACGAGATTCCAGTGAAACTAAATCAGATTCAATTGGTAGTAAGAAATAATAGTTTAAGATTTTAAATTAAAAGTTGAATTTCTCCGTAAATAATTTCATTTTATAATATGAATTTTACAGTTCAAACATGAGGTTCTGATGAAGATATTTTTACGAATTTTAATTACTTACATATTTTTTGTTTTGCTCACTATTGTTCGAGCACATAGTCAGACGATTCTTTTCTGCGAAGGAGTCGACAAAGAAGGCAAGCCGATTAACTCCGCAAATTCCTTTTCTATCGCAACAAATGGTGGGTACCTTCATTTCTTGGTTCAGCTTGGCTACGAAATCAACAAAGACGAAATTTACTATGAGCTTTATAAAGTTGACGCAAAAGGAAAAGAATTTTACGAAGCCACAATTTATCAAGAACTAGATCCGAAGGATGTATTCTTCCACAAAAAAATTCCTTTTTACGATGCTGGAAAGTTTAACATTTATGTTTATACAGGAGATGGAATTTATTTAACATCAGGCTCGCTTCAAATTACAAAAAAGTAAGATAGTCTCACTCAATTGTTATAAATCCAGCTGTTGAACTTGAACGGCAGAAGTTACTTAACTCGTTGAATGTCGGCCGTTCACAAAGACTGCAATTATTTTTAATTTCAAAATTTTATCAATTACTTCTTAAAGAATGAGATACTAATCTTGCTCGTGCATATTTTCCAGAATGTTTTCTCTCAATCTTTTTAAATTTATTCTGACGTTTTCTTAACTTTGTTGTAAAATCAAAAGGAATCTAAATGAAAATCTGGTCCATTTTATTCAGTGCTATACTATTAGCTGTAATCAGCTGCGCACCTACTAAAGAAATACTTGAAGATAGAGAAATTCACGAAATAATTTTAACGCAAGAACAAATCGACGCAGCCATAAAAGCTGACTTGGAGTTAGATCTTCTTCGTAGATTAATTTATAATCCGATTTACAAGTACTCGCCCAGGGAAGTAGATGATTATTTAAAATATCTTCACTTCTATGAACCCGACCTAAGAAAACGAATTCAGCTTATTGCTAAAAAAAATATTGGACAAAAATATGAAATGTATCTCTTAGGCGAATACCCATTTGAAATTTATGACGATCAGCCGTTGTACTGCTTAGATAGAAGCGATTGTGTCGTTTTCAGTGAACACACTTATGCTATGGCATTCTCGAATAATTGGAAAACTTTTTTTGCAATGCTTCAGCGCATTCGATATAAAGATGGAATAATTTCTTACACAACTCGTAATCATTATACAGAAGCAGATTGGGACGTCAATAATTCTTGGTTCTTGAAAGATATCACAGATGAAATTGCACAAGGTAAATCAATTCAAGTTATGAGTAAAATCGATCGTGCGGCATTTTTCAAAAAGTATAACATCGGTCAAAATGTTCCGGTTGAAAATCTTATTTGGTCATACATTCCCGCTGAAGAAATTCCAAATGTTTTACATCACTTAAAAACTGGTGATTTCGTTAATGTCGTTCGCGGTTTCAGTCCAACGGATGTTTATGTCGGACATACTGGAATAATTTCAGTTGAAGAAGATGGAACGGTTAATTTTATTCACTCAACAGACCCGGAAGTTAAAATTCAAACCTTGATGAATTATCAGGAAGCTTCTTTAAGTTTGAATGAAAAAAGAATAATCGAAAACGAAGTGGTTAACAAAAAAAATGAGGAGATAAAAAAATATAATCTTGAACTTCGAATAAAAAATAATGGTCTGCCGCATCCAAATGAAAAAAAACTACTTGCAAAGAAACCATATTTTTACGGATTCAAATTTTTACGATTGAGAGAAAACGTTTGGGAAAATTTGCGTGCAATCGATGGACCGAATGCACCAAAAGTAACAATTTATGGTACGCTAGATTGATGTCTTATATCAAAAATCAAAATGAACTACCCCGCCGCAAGCGGACGGGGTATCTCTATAGAATCTATTTCTAATTCGCCGCAAGCAACGGGGAATTGAACCCATAGAGATTAAAAATAAAATATGAGGAGCTCTTTCCCTAAAATAAACCGAATTGAGATTGATAAATTTTAATATTTGCTCTGTAAATTTGCATTTTGAATTTTACTATTTGATTTAGAGAGTAAATTAAGATGGGACTAAGAAAATGACGGATAAAAGTTCAAAATGACAGATTAAAAACCAAAAATGTCTTAACAGAACTGATAACTGAATAACATTGGGATTGCTACATTTTAATATTTGCTCTGTAATTTTGCATTTTCAATTTTAATTTTTCATTTAAAAACTGAGATGTCTCCTGCACCTTCACGAATTACTTCAGGAGTGTCATCGGTATAATCGACAATCGTGGATGGATTAAGTCCAATCGGGCCTGAGTAAAGCATCAAGTCAACTATATTGCCATAATATTTTTTGATCGAGTCTTCGTCATTTAATATTTCACCATTTGCATCGGTAACGCTTGTGCTCACAATTGGTGTACCAAGTTCCTTGGCAAGTAATTGTGAAATAAGATTATCGGGAATTCTTATTCCAACAGACTTTCTTTTACTCCACAATTTTTTTGGGACTTCTCTCGCAGCAGGAAGAATGAAAGTATAGGCACCTGGCAAAGCATGGCGCATTGTTCGATAAACAACAGTAGAGATTTTCGCATACTTGGCAATATCTTTTAAGTCTGAACAAATAAAACTTGGCGGTTTTTTTTCCAAATCTTTTTTGATGTGATAAACCCGTTCAAGTGCTTGTTTGTGAAATATATCACACCCCAAACCATAGACGGTATCGGTAGGATAAATGATTAATCCTCCATCTTTTAGGACTTCGATTGCACGATTAATAAATCTAAGTTGTGGATTTTCTGGATGGATATTAAGTACCTGCATCTTCATTCTTTCAGACTCTTTGTTTCAAATATAAACTTTTTGATGAACAGTTCGTGAATTGAATTCGTTAAACAATATGAAAAAACTTCTATTAAATTCGCAGCTATTTTTCCATATTTGTAAAAAAAGGTGCATCCAAAAATATCGAGAGGTTAAAATGAACCGAATTGTGTCTCTTCTGTTTGCTCTATTCTTTATTTCAACAATTGTAATTTATGGTCAAGATTCTACAATGAAGATTGTTGGACCTGGATTCAAATACCATTCTGTTTATAAAACTTCGGGACCTTACAACATTAAAATTTTTGAAGTTGATTTGACAAATCCCAAGAACAAACTTAAAACAGTTTTGTCAAAGGATGTGCTTGGAACCGGCTTCGAAAAAACTTCTTCAATGTCGAAAAGAAAAAGTAAAAGCGGTCACATTGTAATGGGAGCTGTTAATGGCGATTTCTATGGCATAAGCGCTCCTTATAATCCATATACTTTTCTTGTCGGATCGATGATATCAGAGAAAGAATTTACTTTTGGACGTCCAAATCTCCGACCATTGTTCGGAACAATTGATGAAAAAAAATTATTTATGGATGACATGGGTTTTTCCGGGACTGTGACAGCTTCGAATGAAAATTCTTTGAATTTAAATTGCGTGAATGATACGGTAGTTACAAACTATCTGGTATTATATAACAAATACTTTGGTTCATCGACCTTATCGAATAATCAAGTTGCCGAGGTGAAATTAAAACCGATTACAGATTTTCAAATTAACAGTAGCCAAAAATTCATTGTACTTCAGAAAACCACAAATACCGGAAACATGAGCTTTAGTTCGAGTGAATATGTTTTATCCGGAAATGGAACTGCAAAAACATTTTTAACGGATTATGTTAATGTTGGTGATACTGTGCGAATTACAATTGGAACCAATCCAAACCGAGGAGCAATAACGAATTTAGTAGGAGGCGGACCAAAGTTAGTTGTTAACGGAGTAGTACCAACTGGATTGAGCACAGATGTACACCCTCGCACTGCTGTCGGCTTTAACTTAGACAGTACAAAAGTATTTTTCGTTACAGTTGATGGAAGACAAACTGGATTTAGCATTGGAATGTCCTTACCTCAATTAGCAAATTACATGCAAGGCATCGGTTGTTATCAGGCGGTTAATTTGGATGGAGGCGGCTCGACAACAATGGTTGTTCGCAATGAAGTAGTCAACAGCCCGAGTGATGCCGGAGGTGAACGTTCCGTTGCGAATGCTTTGCTCGCAGTTTGTGAAGTATCATCAACAGACATTCTTGACAGCTTTTATCTGCAGCCAAAACAGATTTATATTGATTCATCTCAGTCAAAAAAAATTAACATCAACGGAAAAGATCTGTGGGGATATCAAATTGAACTGTCGTCGAATGATGTCACTTGGCAGATCATTGGCATAAGTGGTTCAATTGATACACTTGGATTTTTCCATCCAACCTCAATTGGGAGCGGATTAATTGTTGGAAGAGTTGGAGCTTCATCCGATACGATTCAAGTAACCGTTACAGGTACAAAAATTCCGATTTGGTCATTCTCTGCAGGCGGTGGAAATTTACCTTCATGGCTCTCTCCAACAGGAAGTACAGAACGTGGACTCGTATATTCATTAAGGGAGGGAAATCACCGACTTTATGTAGTTAACCGCCCGAACGCTTTGATTTTAGATGCGAATACCGGCGATCAAGTCGGCACTTTAAATATTTCGGGAATATCCGGCGGAACTTTTACATTAAATGACATTGAAGTCTCAACTGATGGTGTAATATTCGGTGCAAATCTTACAGTAAATGCAAGTACCGATCCATTTAAAATTTACAAATGGAACGATGAAACATCAGCGCCTGTTCAAGTTTTAACATACAATGGCGGTGCTTACAGACTGGGGGATAAATTTACAGTCGTTGGATCAACAAGTGATAATTCTGCTGTAATCTATGCTGCTGTTGCAAGTTCGAATAGAGTTCTAAAATGGATAATGAGTAGTGGAAATTTCATATCAACTCCAACTGAGATAATTTTGAGTGGAGTTACAAACGTGGGTACTAGCCCCGCAGTTTATCCGAAAGGACTAGGCAGTGTAAATTTTTTTGTGAACGGCAATAGTATTACTCCGCGGGAATTTACCCCAAGCGGCGGCGCTGTTGCTACCATTCCCTCCTCTGTTGTAGATAGTAGAAGTAACTCAATGCGTTTCATAGAAGCATTTGGAAAGAAATTTTTAATTACATATCAATACGGATTTCCAAACGAAAATGCTAAAGTATTAAATATTACAAATGGTGCAGCCGATGCAGTAGTGTATGAAACCACTCCTTCGCTTGGAACGAATGCTAACACAGTCGGAACTTCCGGAGATGTAGCATATCGTTACTATGGCAATGGCGTTTATATAATTTATGTACTCGCAACAAATAATGGCATCGCTGCACATCAAATAAATGTTGATACATTAACATCTATTGATGAAAAACTTGAGCAAATACCCGGCGCCTTCACTCTTTTTCAGAATTATCCTAATCCATTTAATCCTAGTACAGCAATCAGCTTTCAGCTTTCAGCTATCAGTCATGTTACTCTAAAAGTATTTGATCTGCTTGGGAGAGAAGTTTTAACTTTAATTAATGAAGAACTTAAATCTGGGAGCTACAATTATCCATTCTCCATCCGTCAGCTGACGGATCATTATACATTATCAAGCGGCATATATTTTTATCAGCTTCGAGCAGGCAATTTTTCAGAAACGAAAAAAATGATTTTGCTTCAATAGAAAAAACCGGTAAATATTATCTAGAACAAATTCAAGATTCAATTTTCAAAAAATTTCTCGGACTTCGCCTCTACCTTAGTCTAAAATTATATTCATTTCATACTATCAACGTATTTTCTACTAACCGAAATTTTCTTTAACTTTCAAATAAAAAGTGGAAAACATGGCTAAGAAACTTGCAAAAGCTAGGAAATATACACCCCTACTACCCTCTGAACTTCGCTGGACTTGTAGTCCGGAAATTTTTGATTTTGAAACAACTCGTCAGCTTGAACCGATTGAAGGTATTATTGGCCAAGAAAGAGCTCTTAAAGCATTACGGCTTGGTGTCGATCTTTATTCTCCAGGTTACAATATTTTTGTAACAGGCTTGTCCGGCACAGGCAAAGCAACAACAATTCAAAAAATTCTAGAAAGAATAAATCCCAACTGTCCCGTCCCGATGGATTATGCTTATGTCAATAACTTTTCCTGCCCTGAAATGCCGCGACTGCTCATCCTTCCGGCTGGAGTTGGAGCACTTTTTTCAAACGCAATGGATAGTATGATTGACTATTTGATTGAGAAAATTCCAACACTATTAGAAGATGAATCCTATACTTCCAGAAGAAAATCGATAATGGATGAATATGCAAAAGAAGAAAAATCGATGATGCTCGAATTCGAAGAGATAATTAAAAAAGACGGATTTTCTCTCGGTCAAATTCAAATGGGGCAGTACGTTCGGCCTGACGTTTTTCCGCTTATCGAAGGGCAACCCATTCCGATTCAGCAGCTTGGTGAAAAAGTCAAGGAACAAAAAATTACGCAAGCTCAAGCAGATGATATAATTGAAAAATATCAAGATTTCGAAATTGATCTTCAGGAGCTTTTCAAAAAAGGTTTAAAGCTTTCGCAGCAATATCAGGAAAAACTTATTAAACTTGAGCAGGAAACTGTTTCGATTTTAATTGATAGTGCCATCTCCGACTTGAAAGAAAAATTTAATTTCGAAAAAGTTCATCAGTATTTGAATGAAGTTCATGATTCGATATTAAATTCATTGGAAGATTTCAAATCGACTGGTAAGCCGCAGCCGCAAGAAGGAGTCGCTCAACCTGTTGCTTCCGATAAAGATCCTTTTCGGGTCTTTATGGTTAATGTAATTCTGGATAACTCGGGGACGAAAGAGTGTCCTGTTATAATCGAAACTTCTCCAACCTTTAACAATTTATTTGGTTCGATCGAAAAATCGTACGAAGGGGGCGGCTATTGGTATTCCGATTTTATGTCGATTCGTGCTGGTTCGCTGCTGCGTGCAAATGGCGGATATTTGGTCTTGAATTCTTTTGATACTTTAACCGAGCCTGGTGTATGGAAAACTCTTAAACGAGTTCTTCAATATAGAAAACTGGAGATCCAAGATTTTGCCAGTTCATATTTATATTATTCATCGAATTTGAAACCAGAACCGATAGACATGACAGCTAAAGTGATTTTTGTCGGAAGCGAAGAAATCTACTATATCCTAAGCAACTACGAAGAGGATTTCAAAAAAATATTCAAGATCCGAGCGGATTTCGATCATGAAATGCCGAATACTGATAAAGCATTAATTGAATTAGCCGGACTTGTAAAAAAATTATGCGAAGAAGAGCAGCTGCTTCCTTTTGATAAAACTGCAATTGCATCACTTGCAGAATATTCTGCGCGCTACTCAGGAAGTAAGAATAAATTAACAGCGAGATTTTCTGTTGTTGCAGACTTAGTCAGAGAAGCAAATTTCTGGGCGAAAGATGTAGGGGCTGATGTTGTGAATTCCGAATATGTTGTCGAAGCATACGAAAACTCTCTGCAGCGTCATGCTAGAATTGATGAAAAAATTGATGAGATGATTGCAGAAGGAACTTTGATCATAGATTCTGATGGAACAAAGATTGGGGAAATAAACGGTCTCGCTGTTTATGGAATTGATCACTTTGCTTTTGGCAAACCGTCTAAAATAACAGCAAATGTTTCTGCCGGAAGTGCGGGAATAATTAACATCGAACGTGAAGCAAAACTTTCCGGCAAATCCCATGACAAAGGTGTACTCATTCTTTCTGGATATCTCAGAGAAAAATTTGGACAGCAAATTCCACTTTCATTTTCCGCTAGTATTTGTTTTGAGCAATCTTACAGCGGAGTTGATGGCGACAGTGCATCCTCAACGGAGATCTATGCACTGCTTTCCGCTCTGAGTGAAATTCCTTTAAAACAATCAATCGCAGTTACAGGATCGGTAAACCAAAAAGGATTGATCCAGCCGATCGGAGGTGTAAACGAAAAGATTGAAGGATTCTACAAAGTCTGTAAAAAAAGAGGACTTGACGGCTCCCATGGTGTAATTATTCCGGTACAAAATGTAAAAGACCTGATGCTCGACAATGAGATAATAGAAAGCGTTAAGAAGAAAAAATTCTCAATTTACTCAGTCAACTCAGTCGAAGAGGGAATAGAAATACTTACAGGAGTAAAAGCCGGCCAAAAAAATAAATTGGGTAAATGGGAAACGAACTCAGTCTTCTATTACGTAGATAAAAAGTTTAACGAACTTTATAAAAAAACAAAACCGAAAACAGCTTCAAATCCTAGAGTTAAAATAAAAGCGAAATCCCGCGCACGCCGGAAGAAGTAAGCTATAGTGGAAAAATTCATTAAGACGAAAATACTCTCGACTGTCGGACCCGCTTCAAGTTCTGCTGAGATACTTGAAAAAATGATCCTCGCTGGCGTTGATGGTTTCAGATTGAACTTCTCGCATTCTGATTTAAATTTCTTTAAACAAGTCATTTCACATATTCGGGCAATTTCAAAAAGAAATGACAAAACTGTTTCGATACTTGGAGATCTGCAAGGTCCAAAAATTCGGATAGGAAAAATTCTCAATGGAGAGATTGAATTAAAATCTGGGCAAAGGATTACAATAACAAATAAAGATGTTATCGGGAATGAAAAACGAATCTCTACGAACTACCGAAGTCTGCCGAGTGAAGTAAGTCCCGGTGATAAAATTTTGATCGATGATGGTCTAATTAAGTTAAAAGTTAAATCCAAAAATCGTTCAGACATTCTTTGTGTGGTTATTGATGGAGGGCTTCTAAGGGAAAAAAAAGGATTAAATCTTCCAGGCGTAAAGCTTAAGACAAAATCAATCACAAAAAAAGATTTTACCAATATCGATTTTGCTATTGAGAATAAACTTGATTTTCTTGCTTTGTCGTTTGTGCGTTCACCCGATGACGTTATTAATCTAAAAAAGATATTGAGAAGAAACGGATCCTTGATCCCAGTAATTGCAAAAATCGAACTGCTGGAAGGGGTAAATAACTTTGAAAAGATTTTGAATGTGTCGGATGGGATAATGATTGCACGCGGCGATCTCGGAGTCGAGCTTGAACCTCAGGAAGTGCCGGTGATCCAGAAATTGATCATTAAGCGGTGTATTGAAGAAAGAAAACTTGTAATTACCGCAACGCAAATGCTTGAAAGCATGGTGAGCAATCCTCTTCCTACACGTGCGGAAGCATCTGATGTTGCAAATGCAGTTTTCGACGGTACAGATGTAGTCATGTTAAGTGCCGAAACTTCAATTGGAAAAGACCCGCTGCGGGTAGTAAATGTTTTAAATAAAATTCTTTCTCGTGCAGAAGAGGTTGAAGTAGACCACCAGTTTGAATTTTCAAAATTGGAAAGAGATGATGCCCACATCCAATCAATTGGAAAAGCTGTTGCCTTGATTGCTAATGAAATTAATGCAAGTGCAATAATTCCAATAACACTGAGCGGCTTTACAGCAATTGTTCTTTCGAAGTTTAATCCGAAATCAAGGATCCTTGCAATCACAGTAAATCATCAAACTTGCCGGCTGCTGAATATGTACAGAGATATTCAAAGTTTTGTCATCCCAAAAATCGGGGATACCGATCAGACTATCATTAAAGCAAAAAGTTTACTATTAAGAAATAAACAAATAGAGAAAAAAAATACAGTAGTGTTCGTTGGAAGTCTTCGCTCAACAACAAAACACGTTACAAACATGATAAAAATAGAAACTGTATGATAAATTGAGTATAGCTGTTAGAATTTTTAAATCTTGGAGGAATAATGAAATTCACACGCAGAAATTTTTTCAAAACATCCGCAGCTGCTGCCGCGGGTTATCTCGCATTAAAGAATAAAGCTTTTACAGAATTTTTCTCGTCACCTGCAATCGCTTCAGATATTAAACTCCCTTTTCGTGTACTTGGAAATACAGGATATAAAGTCGGTTTATTCAGCTTAGGCGGACAAGCGACTCTCGAAACTCCCGGAAAAGAATCTGAATCAATTAAAATAATTAATAGGG
>Ga0194120_10001594_pt1 | contig 40921 bp, 43 predicted proteins | sample TA2MahCa65mmetaG_FD_148642 | JGI IMG/M metagenome (GOLD analysis project Ga0194120, IMG submission 148642) | Freshwater microbial communities from Lake Tanganyika, Tanzania - TA2015019 Mahale Deep Cast 65m | ecosystem: Environmental > Aquatic > Freshwater > Lake | place: Tanzania: Lake...
CGGCAACCAAGACCGGCGTCGTCGGCATCACGAAGAGCCTCGCCATCGAATGGGGCGCGCACGGCATCACCGTCAACTGCATCGCGCCGGGATGGTTCGAGACCGACCTGAATCGGGCCCTCTTCCGGCAGCCAGCCTGGCATTCCGAGCTGATCGACCGGCTCCCGCTCGGTCGCTCCGGCGAGGGTGAGGACCTGGCGGAGGTCGCCGCGTTCCTGGCGTCGGATGCCGCCTCCTACATCACTGGGCAGGTTCTCACCGTGGACGGCGGATTCCTCGCCGGCTGGAAAGCCCGATTGGTTCCCTAACGAGCGACCGGAGACGAAAGGAACGTCGCATGGCACGCGTGGACGGTCGGCAACCCAACGAGCTCCGACCCGTCAGCATCGTCCGTCGGTTCACGAAGTTCGCGCCGGGCTCCGTCTTGATCAGCGTCGGCGACACGCAGGTTCTCTGCACGGCGTCCATCGACGACCGCCCGCCGAGGTTCATGGAGGAGCAGAACGTCCGGGGCCGTGGGTGGGTCACCGCCGAGTACTCGATGCTGCCGGGGTCGACGCCGGAGCGTTCGTCGCGCGAGTCGTCGAGGGGACGTGTCGGCGGACGGACGCATGAGATTCAGCGGCTCATCGGACGCGCTTTGCGGAGCGTCACCGACCTGGACGCCCTCGGCGAACGCACGATTTGGCTCGACTGCGACGTGCTCCAGGCGGACGGCGGCACGCGCACGGCGTCGATCACGGGCGCGTTCGTCGCGCTGATGGACGCCTGCGCCTATCTCGTCGATCAGGAGAAGATCGACGCGGTCCCGATCAACGCATTCGTCGCGGCGACGAGTGTCGGGATCGTTAACGGCACGCCCGTCCTCGACCTCTGCTACCGCGAGGACTCCGCCGCCGACGTGGATATGAACGTCGTCATGACGCAGAAGGGCGCGTTCGTCGAGCTCCAGGGTACGGCGGAGCAGGACCCCTTCACGCGCGCCCAGATGGACGAGATGCTCGCTCTCGCCCAGCACGGCATCACACAGTTGATCGACGTGCAGCAGCGCGCCCTCGGACCGTCCAAGTGAGACTCGTTCTCGCCACGGGCAACCCTCACAAGCTCGGTGAAGTGCGAGCGATCCTGGCTCTCCTGGGGCTCAGCCGGATCGACCTGCGCGCGGCGTCGGACTATCAGCAAGTCGTCATGCCCGAAGAGACCGGCGCGACGTTCGCCGAAAACGCGCGCCTCAAGGCGGAAGCCGTCGCCGCCGTCGTCGACGAGTGGGTCATCGCCGACGATTCGGGGCTCGTCGTCGATGCGCTGGGCGGCAAGCCGGGGGTTCGCTCGGCGCGATACGCGGGAGAGGGAGCTCCCGATACCGCGCACGTCAGGAAGCTGCTCGACGCGATGTCGGACGTCCCGAGGGGCGAACGGAGCGCGCGCTTTGTGTGCGTCGTCGCGTTGGCTCGCCAGGGTGAGGAGACACGGATCGTCGAGGGCTACTGCGAGGGAAGGATCGCGCCCTATCCGCGAGGAGCCAGCGGGTTCGGGTACGATCCCGTGTTCGAAATCCCGGGAATCGGTCTGACGATGTCGGAGCTGGGAGCCGTGACCAAGAACCAGATCAGCCACCGCTCGCAGGCGTTGGCTCGCCTCGCGCCGCTGCTGTCCGAGCTTGCGCCGAATGCCGCACCAGCTTGAATGCCGTGGAGCGTGTCGCTACCATGTGTGGTGTCGGGGCGTAGCGCAGCCCGGTAGCGCATCTGCTTTGGGAGCAGAGGGTCGCTGGTTCAAATCCAGTCGCCCCGACCATCCCGGGCCCTGGCGGCCGCACGTTGGGTCTTGTGCCGCGCTGGCCGTCCGCTGTCTGTGACCGTCACTGAACGCTCCACATCGGCGGCTATCAGGTCTGCGCGAAATGGCTCAAAGACCGCAAAGGTCGCTTCCTCTCACCTGAGGATATCGAACACTATCACCGCATCGTCGTCGCTCTCCACGAGACGATTCGCATCATGAGGGAGATTGATGAGGTGATTGAGGAGCATGGCGGCTGGCCCGGAGCTTTTTCGGGCGGTCACTCAGGATGACGTATGCGATGAAATCCCAAGTGATTCATCAACAACTCAATCTTCTTGCATCGCACCTCGATAGCGTTAACGAGATCTTTCGCCTGAAGCTGATCTGGCTATTCGTTATTTCGCCCCAATGCGACAGAACATTCTTCTTTGACCCAAACTTCACTGATCCAAACTACAATCCGCCAAAACGCGTGATCGAGATACGAACGACGAACACAGCGTTACGTCCACTTTATGACCCCTTTTTGACGGAGATACGCCGTTCATATCTAAACGACCTATATCTAGTTACATCGCGTCAGCTGATCATAGTACGGAATATCCTCGACAATAAAATCCCGCCGGAACCGGAATTCAACAATAACACTTACGATGGTGCGATCTGTCTCTTGAATCGATACGTGTCAAAACAAGACGCCGCGTTCTTGAAGTTCTTCCGTCAGATCCGAAATTCGGTAGTCCACTACGACGGCAATCACAACGCAAGGAACAAACTAGATTTTGTCTATCGCGGGAGGTCATTTGAGACGAGCACCAACGACATTGGGTCGCAGATACAGTTCTCGATTTCCGACCTTATCGGGTTCTATGAGGAACTACGCCGAATATTCGATTTCTCGAATCTTTCTCAGAATCCGGCGTTTCTTCGTTAAGTACCGGATGCCATCCGGGCTCCATACCCGATGTGAAACCGCCTGAAACAGACGGAAACGGATAGAAGGCAGAGCGTCCGAAAACCCCGATGGCCGTTGAACGGAATGAGCTATCCTGAACCGTCCTGAATCGGTCACTCCTGCTTCGGAGCAGGGGCGGCGAGAGCTGGTGATTCGAACGAGGACTGTCAAATGTCTGGTGTCCGTCCGGTGTCCAAACCGCGTGTGAAGCGGGCTGAAATCGGCTGCAACGGACTGGAACCGAACCCGCTGAAAACCCGCATTGGCACTGGATTTCGTGAACTATACGGAACTGTTGAGAAGTCGCCACATCTGCTTTGGGAGCAGAGGGTCGCTGGTTCAAATCCAGTCGCCCCGACCATCCGTAGTCTCCTGCGGATCGTGCCTTAGCAGGACTTTCCGTTCCCGCGAGACTCACACCCAGAGATGCCGTGAGACGATGAGCGACCGAGCCGCCCCCACCCACGAACAGCAGGCGCGCGAGAAGATCACCGAGATGGTGCGGCGCATCCGCGACGAAATCCGTCCCGACCGCATCATCCTGTTCGGCTCCTACGCCCGGGGAACCGCCGGACCGGACAGCGACGTCGATCTGCTCGACGATCTCCGGCAGGCGGTCGTCCATGTGCAGGATTCGGCGTAGCGCGTCGAGCATCCGGCTTCGGAACAGCTTGGACGCTAGAAACTGCTTCACGTCGATCAACGACGGCATGCCATTGCCGATCAGCGGCGCGCCGCGAAGGACGGCGTAGAGCACCTGTCGGAGATAGCGGACTTGTCGGGGCGTCTGCTTGGTCGCGCGCTCTTCGGAGGTGTCGTCTACGATCTGCGAGAGGTCGGCGCACAGACGGTACTCGTCGCGGTAGATCGAGCCGCTCGTATCGAGCAGATTCAGAGTTTCGGGGGTATCCTTGACACGGATAACACTCAGGCGATGACGTTCATCGTAGGGAATCCTCCGGATCAGTTCGGCGGATTCGTCGCCTTTCGTGTCGAAGAAAGCGACACCGCCGTATCGTTGGAAGCCGAGAGCGAGGTTCAGAACGCTCGTGCTCTTGCCGCTGCCGCTCGCGCCGCCAACCAAGAGATGCTGGTTCAGGATGGAGAGCGGTAGTCCGACGGGATCGGGAACGGAGCGAGAGAAGGTGTAGCCGATCGGGAAGAAGGGGGTTCCCCTCTCGTTTATCATGGGTGATGCCTCCTCGTGAAGTCGCGTTGGGCGATGAGGTGCGGCAACCGCGCCCGCTCCAAGAGCGAACTGCGAACTACAGGAGACGGGAAGGAAGCCAAAGCCGCCATTTCATCGGCGTTCAAGAGCAGTCCTTCGCCGCGCGAGCGTCGCCCAAGCCACTCGTCGCGCCCGACGGGACGGTGGTTCCACACGAGCCGTTGTTCCCACGTCGGGAACGCTCCGATGAAGGCGTTGTAGAGTCCGCGCACGGTCGCTTCGCCCGAACCGAAGACGCGGGCGGACACGACGAACATCTCCGGCGTCATCTTCGCCTCGATTTCTGCGGGCGTCGGGAGAAGGGGCGCGATGATGTCCGTTCCGGGTTCCCGCCGCCAGAGCGCGAGATGCCGTCGGATATGCCGAAGTGGACGACGAGAAGATCGGCGTCTGCTTCACGGCGAACCTGCTCGCCGAATACCCCGACATTGAAAAGCGGGGAGCGTTCATCCGCCAGGGCTTCGCCCTCCTGAACACACCCGACTCGGAAGGCGAAGGCTACCGGAAACTCCGCGTCGTCGAGAAGGACAAGGTCTGGGTGATCTGGGATGGAGACGGCATCACCTTCCTCCGACCTGATAATTACTGACGACTCCGCGAAAGGAGCCGCCGATGGAGCAGGACGTTCTCGCGGCGCTGCGCGAACTGACTGCCAAAGTGGACCGTCTCCTCGCCGAATCCAGACCCGCCTACACCGCGCAGCCGACTCTCTTGAACCTTCCCTTCCCGAAGAAATCCCGGCAACTGGACTCTCCAAGAGCCATCTATGAATACGTGCGAAAGGCAATGGAGGATCTGCCGCAGGAACACGGCGTCGTGCTCTGCCTCAACGCCAAACTCTACGCGGCGCACGTCGAGGTCGTCTCGAAGGGCACGGCGAACGCCACCTTGCTTTATCCTCGCGACGTGTTCCGCGTGGCGGTGCAACAGAACGCCTCGGCGATCGTGCTCGTCCACTGCCATCCTTCGGGCGACCCGACTCCTTCCGAAGAAGACCTGAAAGCCACCCAGAACCTCTACAAAGCGTCGAGACTCCTCGACATCCCCATCGTCGACCATCTCGTGGTCGGAAGGGAAGGTTACGTCTCGCTCAAAGAGCAGTGCCCCTATCTGTTTCGTTAGGAGACCCCCATGACACAGGCGGAACTGATCGCCAGAGCCAGAGAAAGCGATGAAGCCGCTTTTGTCTGTCTTTTCCGCTCCGTCGAGGGGCTCGCCGCCGCGATGGCATGGCGCTACGGCAACGCGGATGAAGGCGACCTTGAAGACACTCTTCAAGAGATGCGCCTGCGGCTGTGGCAGAAACTCCACCTGTGCGACGCGGAAGGTGACGACTGGCGGTTCGCCGCCTGGGCCGGAACGGTCTTTCACAACGTCGCCGTGGACGTACGGCGCAGAAAAGCCCGCCGAAATCATCCCGTTCCGTTCGCCGACACGATAGATCCGAAGCCGCTTCCCGATGCGGCAGCCATAGCGAACGAGGAGCGCGCGCTTCTTCTCGGACTCATCGGAGCGATTCCTTCGGAGAGGAACCGTCTCGCCGTGCGGCTTTGCCATCTCGGCGACCTGTCCATCCGCGAACTTGCCCACGCGATGGACTGCAACCCCATCACCGCCAAAGTGCGCGCATTCCGGGGCGTCGCCGCCATGAAGCGAATGGCGAAGGCGCTCCGCCCGCCCGACGCCCGTTGAATCCGCCCTTCGCAGAATCGTCCGAAACCCTCAAAGCAAAACCGTTCTCACCGAAAGGAGTCCGTACGGTGAACATCGAGCTCATCGAAAAACCCTTCGACCGGGATGACCTCCAGCAGAAGCCCGGTTCCTACGGCAAGCTGCTCACCTACGTGGCGACGCCCGCCTATGTCCGTCGGATGAACGAAGTCTTCGACTACCGCTGGTCGTGTCAGGTCGTGAAACTCGACTTCCATGACGATGAGGTGATCGCCGTCGTCTCCGTAGCGGCAGATGGCGTCACGAAGACGCAGGCCGGCGGGAAGCGCCTCACCCGCGATAAGGATGGAAACCTCATCCCCCTCGGAGATGACGCGAAGTCCGCCATCTCGACGGCGTTCAAGAAGGCGTGTCAATTGTTCGGCATCGGCCTCTACCTGTCCGAGATGGACGACGAAGAGAAGCCGAGCACCGGTAACGATGCACCTGAGCGCGCGACCTCGAAGACGAGCGGCGGCATCTCCGACGCCCAACTGGGTTTCATCCGCAAGCTGCGGACGGAGCTCGGATGGTCGGCGGATGAGGTGAACGCCCTCTCCCGGAAACTCTTCAAGACGGACGTTCCGAGCCCCAACAAGACGCAGGCGTCCGGGCTCATCGCCGCCCTGAAGAAGAATGCCGCCTCTGCGGATTCCCCTGAGGAGGACGAAGTCCCGTTCTGACGGCTCGCACGCGGTCAACCACAGACACCACAGGGACGGACGCTTGTTCGTCCCTTCTTTCGTAAAGGAGTAGACGGATGGAGATCTCCATCAGCCGCCTGCGGACGTATCTCGCATGTCCGCAGTTGTATCGCTACCGCTACGTGCTTCTGGAGAAGCCGGAGTTCACGTCGGCGGACATGGCGTTCGGGGAGGCGATGCACTTCGCCATCGCCGAATACCACTGCTCAAAGAACAACCTGACCGCAGACCGGATGTTCGCGGAGTGGCAGAGATACTGGGACGCCCTTGTCAAAGACGCCGAGGAGCATCAGCGGGAAGTCCGCTTCAGGTCGCTTGAAGGGGCGAAACTCGTCGAGAAGGCAAAGGCGCTGTGTGAGGAATACGTCTCGCAGTTCGCAGCAGCCAAGGCCGACGACGTGGAACTCCTGTTTCAGGTGCCGCTTCTCGACCCGACGACCGGCGCAGGCTCCCTCGACCACACGCTCACCGGTCGGATAGACCTCGTGTCGAACCGATGTCTCTACGAGTTCAAGACCGCCGGGCGTTCCTACTCGCAAGGCGAAGCCGACATCTCCGTGCAACTCACCGCCTACGCTCTCGCCTACGAGAGTATCTCTACGGCGGGCCTGCGGAGCATCTGTATCTGGTGACCCTCGTGAAGACGAAGGTTCCGAAGATACAGGTGTTGGAGACGACCCGCTCACTCGCGGACTTCCAGTTCCTGATGGAGATGGCGGAGGGCATCGTCCGCTCCATCGAGACGGGACTGTTCTTCCGGAACCTGGAATACGTTTACGGCTGCCACAACTGCGAACACTCCCGGAAGTGTCTGGGAGCGCGGTTCTGACTCACCGCACGAAAATACAACGCCCTATGGATCTTCATAGGGCTTTTCACTTGGGGTGGAAATAAGAAACCCCGTCGTTTCCGACGGGTCCGAGGAACTCCACACAATTGCGCATATCCTCGGCATCGAGGAGCAACGCGTACTCCACGAGACGACGAATGGATTCACCGATGCTGTAGCGACGCGCTGGGGCGAACAGGATCCCCCAGTGCTCTTTGCCCGATTGCTTCCATTCGCTTGCGAGCCGGAGAAAGTCGGTGTCGTGGGTGAACAGCACCGCCTGTCGGTGCGTGGCATATGCCAGTTGATCTTCGTCGAGAAGTCCGAGATTACCGGCATCCCTTGCCGACTCCGCATCGATGCCTCGGCGTCTGAGTTGTTCGGCGATCACGGTTGGAACGTGTTCATCGGTGTAGAGTCGAAGCGGCACGTCGCTTCTCCTCCAGTATCGAGCGCGGATGTTGCTTCTCCATTTCGCGCACGAACACCTCGTCCTCGCGGATTTCGGCGTTTATCTCCTCCGCGTGGTCGTAGTAATAGGAGAGGGCGTCGTGAACCTGCGCGAGCGTCAGGTGCGAATGCGCAGCGACGATCTCGTCCGGCGTCCAGCCCATCAACTCGTATTCGGTAACGATGTGCGACACCTTGATGCGGGTTCCCCGAATGATCGGTTTCCCGCGGCAAACCCCTTTCTTTCGTGTGATATAGGGATATTTCGTCTTGGATTCGGCGACGGATGTGGACATGGCTTGTCCCTTCTACGCAGTGATATCGTGGGCGGTCAATGTTCTGACAGAAGCATACCACGCGAACGGAGGCAGTCAATGTCGCGAATTCGCCCTTGCGTCATCCAAGTCGATTGATCGCATCCGTTTGCCACGCGATTGTCACAACAGCCCGCACGAAACGGGTCGAAATGGCGGGAACGGAATCGAAGTCGCAGTGCCGCGAAACGTAGTCAAGGAGCGGTCTTTGGTCGAATACCCCGAACTACGTCGAACGGAATCGAAACGCCGAAATCTGCTTTGGGAGCAGAGGGTCGCTGGTTCAAATCCAGTCGCCCCGACCATCCGTAGTCTCCTGCGGATCGTGCCTTAGCAGGACTTTCCGTTCCCGCGCGAGGCTCACACCCAGAGACGCCGTGAGACGATGCGCGACCGAGCCGCCCCCACCCACGAACAGCAGGCGCGCGAGAAGATCACCGAGATGGTGCGGCGCATCCGCGACGAAGTCCGTCCCGACCGCATCATCCTGTTCGGCTCCTACGCCCGGGGAACCGCCGGACCCGACAGTGACGTCGATCTGCTCGTCATTCTGAGGGATGCGACGCCCAAGCGCCGCAAGACCGCCGAGATCTACCGCCTGCTCGCAGGCAGCGGACTGCCGAAGGACATCATCGTCGCAACCCACGACGAGACGCTGCGCGAGCAGTACATCCCGGGGAGCGTCATCGGCGAGGCGGTCCGAGAAGGCGTGGTGGTCTATGACGCGGCGGCCTCCTGAGATCCTCGATGCCGTCCACCGATGGGCCCGGAAGGCAGAACACGATCTCATCACGGCGCAGCATACCTTCTCGTTGGACGACGATGTGTGCCCGTTCGACACCATCTGCTTCCACGCCCACCAATGCATCGCGAAATACCTGAAGGCTCTGCTGACGTTTGAGGGCACGCGGTTCTACCGATCCCACGATCTGACGGAGCTTGCGCCGTTGCTCTCGGACCCGTCCTCCGAAGCCCTTCCTGCCGCCGACTGTGCTGAACTCAACAGCTATGCCGTGGAAGTCCGGTATCCCGACGAGCGCCCTGAGCCCACGCGTGACGAGGCGGCGATAGCCCTTGGAGTGGCACAGGAGACACGGGATGCCATCCGGCGATTCCTTCCCGAACGCGTCCTGGTGTGAACCTGGCACTCGTCTGCCAGGCGCCCCATGCAAGCCATGACGGCGACGCGTCCGAAGAATGAGGTCGAACTGCAGGATGCCGTCTGAAAGGACCTTGCCCTCGTAGAGGTTCCGGTACTTCGCGTCGGGCACGCCGTACTGGACGGCGTGAGCCCCGGGATCGAACGGTTCAACGGCGATCAGTCGGATTCGGACGTTCGTGTCTGAGGCAGGCATCGTCTTCCCTTGTCGATCTAGCGAGACTCCGCACATCCACTGTATACGCCAGGTAGCCATTCACGTGACAAGCCCCTGTGCAGGCGGGCCGAGATTGCGGTCGCGGAAGACTTTGCCAACCAGGGGTTGTGCGCTGCGTTGGCGACTGGTACGATCTCACCTGTAACGTTAAATCAGCGAGCCGGTGGCGACTCGTCTGTCGCCAGGTGAACGCGGTGAGGCGGTGATACCCGTCCTCACGCTTGAGGAGGTACTTACCGTGATTGGCAACCAGTCCGCCAAGTTCAGCGCAACCATCACAGGTCGTCGCGTCTTGCCGTCCGATCCCGCTGGACCGAAGATCGAGACGTCCGTGGCTGGGGAGGGCATCGTCGGAGGCGCACCGGCAACCACGATGGGCACTTACTGGAGCATCGTGCGAGCCGACGGAACGATGTACGGCGAGGGCCAAGGCGTCGTCATGACATCGGACGGCAGTATGGCGACATGGCGAGGCAATGGCGTCGGCAAGTTCACCGACACACGCGGCGCGGTGAGCTTCCGGGGAGCCGTCTACTTCGAGTCGTCTCAGGCGCCACTGTCGAACCTGAACGGCGTCGCTTGCGTCTACGAATGGGATGTGGACGCCGCCGGCAACGGCACGTGGAACATCTGGGAGTGGAAGTGACAGAGGCTCTCTGGCGGCGGTCCTTCTGGGACCGCTGCCAGCTCGATCTGGCTCTTCGGAGCTAGTTGCCCTCCCGACGGTCGGCGCACTGGGACGGCGCACCCTCGGCAACGCGTGCGCCCGACGACAGAGCGCTTGATCCCTGTCTCCCTCGCGGCGACAATGGCGCAACGATCCCTCTCAAGCCGCTGCCACGCCACCGCCGGTAGAGGAGAGACGATGCTTGCTCGACGCCTGTTCCCCGTCTTGCTCGCTGCCTGCGCCGTCCTGATCGGCTGCGCGGCAAAGTCGCTTCCGACGCCGTCCGAATCAGCCGCCATCGCCGCGATCCGCTCCCTTCAGCCGTCCGACTTCCTCGAGAGCGCTGTCGTCGGGCCCCAGGGCGACGGGACCTATGTCGTCGCGACGACGCAGATCGTCGCGCCCGCCGGAACGACCGTCGAGTTCCCCGGCAGACCGACCGACCTCGCGCTCCATCCGTCGGAGCCGATCCTCGCCGTCAAGAACCGGTCGGACGTCGTCTTCTTCGACACGATGACCCACGCGATCGTCCAGACGCTCGCCATCCCCGGCGCGGGAGGCAGCTTCACGGGCATCGAGTGGGACCGCGACGGCAAGCGCGTCTGGACGACGGACACGCGCGGCTTCCTCCGCGCCGCCGAGCGGGACGCGTCCGGCGCGTTCGCCTGGACCGTGGATATCCGTCTGCCGGGACCGTCTGAGACGGACAACCCGGCCGCTGGCGGGTTCGCGTTCGATGGCGGCTACGCCTACGTCGCTCTGAGCCGGAACAACGCCGTCGCGGTCGTGAACCTGGCGTCGGGCACCGTCGAGGCGCAGATTCCCGTCGGCATCGCGCCCTACGACGTGCTGCGGCTGGGAGACAAGGCGTACGTCACCAACTGGGGCGGCAGGCGTCCGCAGGAGGGCGACGTCACGGGTCCCACATCCGGGAGCCGCGCCGTCGTCGATCCAGAGACCGGCATCGCCTCGACCGGAACCGTGACCGTGCTCGACCTGACGGCTCGCACGGCAACCTCCGAGATCGCCGTCGGGCTCCATCCATGCGGGATGGCGCTGAGCCCCGACGGATCGCGCCTCTACGTCGCCAACGCGAACAGCCACACGGTCTCCGTCATCGACACCGGCTCCGACGCCGTGCTCGACACGCTGAGCGCCAAGCCGATGGACGTTTTGCCCTTCGGCAGCGCGCCCAACGCACTCGCCATCTCGCCGGACGGTTCCCGACTCTACGTCGCCATCGGCGGGAACAACGCGCTCGCCGTCATCGACTTGGGTTCCCGCAAGGTCGTGGGGCTGATCCCGACCGGCTGGTACCCGGGCTCCGTCCTGCTCACGAACGACGCAACCTCCCTCTGCGTCGCCAACACGAAGGGCGTCGGCGGCAGGAACGCGTCGCGGGAGCACGGGTTGAACTCCCACGACCACATGGGCTCCGTCTCATTCATCCCCGTGCCGACCCGTGAGAAGCTGACCGCGCTGACGATCTCGGCGGCGACGAGCATGCGGCTGCCCACGATACTCGTCAACCTCGGCGGCGACCCCGGACCCCAGACCGTTGTGCCGCTGCCAACGAAGCCCGGCGAGAAGTCCGTCTTCAAGCACGTCCTCTACATCATCAAGGAGAACCGCACCTACGATCAGGTGTTCGGCGACATGCCTCAGGGCAACGGCGATCCGTCGTTGACTCACTTCGGACGCGAGGTGACTCCGAACCATCACGCGCTCGCGGAGCAGTTCGTCCTACTGGACAACTTCTACTGCAACGGCGTCCTCAGCGCAGACGGACACCAATGGACCGACGAGGGCTACGTCACCGACTACATCGAGAAGAGCTTCGGCGGGTTCAACCGGAGCTACCCGTACGACGGCGATGACGCGCTCGCCTACGCCTCATCCGGGTTCCTGTGGGACAATGTCCTCCGAGCCGGACTTACATTCCGCGACTACGGCGAGTTCGTCAAAGCGCGGATCGAACCGTCGTCGGCTACGTGGCAGGATATCTACCGCGACTACCTCGACGGCACGAGCAACATCAGCATCCGCGCAACGACGGAGCTCCATACGTTGGAGCCCTACCTCTGTCCCACCTTCGTCGGGTTCCCCGGCAAGGTCCCCGACGTCTACCGCGCCCGGCAGTTCCTGAACGAGCTTGCGGAGTTCGAGGCAAAGGGCGAGCTCCCCAACTTCATGATTATGCTCCTGCCGAACGACCACACCGTCGGAACGCGCGAAGGCTACCCGACGCCGCGCGCCGCCGTCGCCGACAACGACCTCGCCCTGGGCATGGTCGTCGAGGCGGTCAGCAAGAGCCGGTTCTGGAAGGACACGTGCATCTTCGTCGTCGAGGACGATCCGCAGGCGGGACTCGACCATGTCGACGGTCGGCGGACCGTCGCGCTGTGCGTCAGTCCCTACACAAAGCGCGGCGAGGTCATCAGCACGCATTACAACCAGAACTCAATGGTCCGATCCATCGAGCTCATCTTCGGACTGCCCCCGATGTCCCAACTCGACATGGCGGCGAACCCGATGACGGACTGCTTCCAGGCGGAACCGGACCTGACCCCCTACACGGCAGCGCCGAATATCATCCCTCTCGATGAACTGAACCCACCGGCGGCGTCGCTTCAAGGGCAAGCGCGGCGCGATGCGGAGATGTCGATGGCGCTGCCGCTGGACGACATCGATCAAGCAGATGAGCAGACGTTCAACGCGATTCTGTGGCGGTCGGTCAAGGGCGTCCATGCGCCGTATCCGATTCTGGCACGCCGACGCGAGGTTGGACCCGAGACTTGGGGAACTCCAGCCTCGCGACGACCCATCGACCTGGACTGATCGCAGCGAATAGACTCTTGCGCTGACCGCGACGATGGGTAGAGTACTGTGACCCGTGAGCTTGGAGGCTGCATACCGCTGCGCGGACGCGCACAACAAAATGGCGTGTAGTCCCTAGCCGACGGCTGGAATGACGGCTACGTTTCGTGTGAGTCGATCGCTGGGTTGGATGCTGCGTCGGTAATACCGCCGACCGTTCACGGAACCGCAACCGTACGACGATCCCAGGGAGGAATGTCATGAGCCAGCTTGCGACGCTCGCCGAGCACATCATCAACGGGAAGGCGCCTCTCGCCCTCAAGGCGACCGAGGAGGCTATCGCTGCTGGGACGCCGGCGGCGGACATCCTCCAGAAGGGCCTGATCGCTGGGATGCAGGTCGTCGGCGAACGGTTCCGCAACAACGAGTTCTATGTTCCTGAGGTGCTGATCGCGGCCCGCGCGATGAAGATGTCCCTTGAGAAACTCCGTCCGCACCTGATCGATCAGCACGTCGAGCCGGTTGGCAAGGTCGCCATCGGAACCTGTCGCGGCGACCTCCACGACATCGGCAAGAACCTCGTCGCCATGATGCTCGAAGGCGCCGGCTTCGAGGTCATGGACCTCGGCATCGACGTCGGGCCCGAGAAGTTCGTGGACGCCGTCAAGGACGGCGCGCAGATCGTCGCCCTGTCGGCGCTGCTCACGACGACGATGCCCGCGATGCGCGATACCATTCAGGCGCTCAAGGACGCCGGACTCCGCGACAAAGTCAAGGTCATCATCGGTGGCGCGCCCGTGACGCAGGACTTCGCCGACGACATCGGCGCCGACGCCTACGGGCGTGATGCGGCGACCGGCGCAGACAAGGCGCGCGAGCTCCTCTCCGCGTAGGCAGAGGGCTCAGTACCGGCTCGGTGGCGGACCGGAGGTGAAGAAGGGACGTCGATGTATCGTGTGCGCGTGGCGTCGGACGACAAGGAAATCCCGGCGCCCGACGACGTGAGCCTGCTCGATACGCTCGCCAAGCACGGAGTCGCCCTCACCTCGCCCTGTGGAGGTGAGGGCACCTGTGGGAAGTGCCGCATTCAAGCGACGGGAGACCTGAACCCACCCACGATTGCGGAGAGGACGCTCCTCGGCGACCTGGTGAGACACGGGTTCCGCCTCTCCTGTCAGTGCATCCCCCAAGGCGATATCGCCGTCACGATCCCGGACAGTTCGCGCGTGCCGAGCATCCGTATCCTTGCGGGCGGCGCGCGCCGCGATGTCCCCTTCTTCCCCAACGTCCGCCGACGATCCTTCACCTGGAAGAAGCTGGAGCTCGACGACACGGGCTCTCAGTTCGACGTTGTCGCGCGCCTGCTGAATGCCCGAGCCGATCTGGTCATCGACCTGCCCGAAGTGCGTGAGCTTTCGCGGACACTCAAAGAAGGGCAGACCTACGACGGCACGATCATCGGGAACCGCCTCGTCGAGGTGGAACCGACCGATCCCGACGCTTCCGTCTTCGGTGTCGCCCTCGACATCGGTACGACGACCGTCGTCGCCCACGTCATCGACTTGAGAACCGGCGAGAGCGTCGGAACCGCCAGCGCGCTGAACGACCAGACGCACTACGGCGGCGACGTCATCTCCCGCATCAACCACGCGACGTCGATGGACAACGGGCTCCAAGAACTCCAGGACGCTGTGCTGACCACCGTCAATCGATGCTTCGATATGGCGCTGGAGCGCAGCGACAAGTCGCTTTCGGACATCTACGAGATCTCGGTCGTCGGCAACACGACGATGCTCCACCTGTTCGCGGGGGTCTACCCTCGGTCGCTGGGGCAACTGCCGTACTCGCCGGTCTTCAGCCACGGGCTCGACGTGCCGCCGAATCTGCTCGGATTGGACACGAACCCGCGAGGCAACGTGCATCTGCTGCCCAGCATCGCCGGCTACGTGGGAGCCGATACCGTCGGGGCGATGATTGCCGCCAGCTTCGATGAGGACACGGGCAAGACGCGACTGCTCGCCGACATCGGAACCAACTGCGAGCTCGTCCTGCAGCGCGGCGGCGAGCTGATCGCCTGCTCCACGCCCGCCGGGCCCGCGTTCGAGGGCGCGCGGATGGACTATGGCATGATGGCGGGTCCTGGAGCCATCGAACGCGTCGAGTTCGGCGAGGACGTTGTCCTCCGCGTCATCGGCGACGCCACGCCCATTGGCATCTGCGGCTCGGGCGTCGTCGATATCGCGGCGGAGCTGTACCGCGCCGGCATCCTCGACGAGACCGGGCGCATCCAGTCTGCCGACGATCTGGTCGGGATCGTCTCGCCGCTGCTCTGCGGCAGGCTCCATGAGCAGGAGAAGGGAACCGCGTTCGAGCTGGCGACCAACGACGACGGCGAGCCCATCCTCTTCACACAGAAGGACGTGCGCGAGATTCAGCTCGCGAAGGCGGCGATCCGCAGCGGCATCGAGACGCTCCTTGACGTCGCAGGCGTCAAGGCGGACGACCTCAACGAGGTCCTCATCGCGGGCGGCTTCGGTAACTACCTGAACAAGGAGAACGCCAGGTTGCTCGGCATGATTCCCGACATCCCGCTCGAACGCGTCCGGTTCGTCGGGAACGCCGCGCTCGTCGGGGCCCGTCTGGCGCTGGTCTCGTACGACATGCGGACGCGCGCTGCCAAGCTGGCGCACACGATCCGCCACATTCAGATCGCCGGAACCCCGAACTTCAGGATGCGGTTCACGGAAGCCATGCTGTTCGGCGACGGCTTCCTCATGTAGTGTGCGGACGGGCCCGATCGTGAGGTGACTGAGACGCCCCGCGATCCGGGGCGCGGAGAGGTGTATGCCGACGCTCAACCTGACCGTCGTCGCGTGCGAGGTGTTCCGCCGCGAGTTCGAGGGAATCGCCGCACAACTTCCGCACCACTACACGTTCGACTTCCAGCCGTTCGGGTTGCACGACACGCCGGAGAAGCTCGCCGCCCATCTCCAGACCGTCGTTGACGAATGCACGGACACCGAGGCGATCCTGATCGGCTATGGATTGTGCAGTCGCGGCATCGTCGGTCTTCGCGCCGTCCACGCGCCGCTGGTCGTGCCCAAGGCGCACGACTGCATGACGTTCTTCCTCGGCTCGCGCGAACGCTACATGACCGAGTTCGCCGCCAATCCGGGGACCTACTACTACTCGGCGGGATGGATCGAGCGGTACAACCCCGACACGACGCAGAGCCAGTACGTCCCGAATACGGCGCTTCAGGAGTCGGCGCGAGCCCGGAAGTACGCGCAATACGTCGAGCAGTACGGCGAAGACAACGCCCAGTACCTCATGGAGCTCGAAACGCAGTGGCAGGGGCACTACTCTCGCACGGCGTTCATCGACACCGGCTTCGGAAACAAGAGCTACTACCAGTCCTTCGTGCAGAACCTCGCCCGGTCGAACGGCTGGACCTACGCGGAACTCGAGGGCGACCATGCTCTGATGCGTCGCCTACTCAACGGTGAGTGGAATGAGGACTTCCTGATCGTACCGCCCGGAGACGCGATCCGGGATACTGCCGATGACGAGATCATCGCCCTCTCGTCCCTCGGCGACATGACGCGACAGAATGGAGACCACGACCGATGAGTGCCAAGCGAGAGTGGACCACACGCGAACGCATCACCGCTGCGCTGAACCACCAGGAGTCTGACCGCATCGCCCTGACCGACGGGCCCTGGGGTACCACCATCGCCCGGTGGCGCAAGGAAGGCTTGCCGGAAGGCGAGTCCGCACACTCCTACTTCAAGTTCGACCCGATGCCCGGCTACGGCGCGGATTCCAGCTTCCAGTTCAAGCACGAGGTCGTCGAGGAGACCGACACCTACCGCATCGACCGGAACGCTAACGGCACGCTCCATCGCAACTGGAAGAACCAGACGTCCACGCCGGAGATGATCGACCATCTCATCAAGACGCCGAACGACTGGGAGCAGCACAAACATCGGCTCGAGTGGAACCGCAATCGCGTCAACTGGGACGCCGCCAAGAACTCCAGAGCCGCGCAGGAAGCGGGTCAGTGGACCTGCTACTCCGGCGTCTGCGGCTACGACAAGACCCAGGGCGTCATCGGTTCCGAGAACCTATTGATCGCCATGCTCGAAGAGCCCGACTGGATCGCCGAAGTGTTCATGAAGTGGGCGGACATGGTCGTCGAGTCCGCCAGCGCGATGATCGCAGAGGGCTTCGTCTTCGACGGCGCGTTCCTCTACGACGATATGGGCTACCGGAACGCATCGCTCTTCTCGCCAGCGCTCTACCGCAAGCTCGCCAAGCCAGCGCATGCGAAGGCGTTCGGGTTCTTCCGGGAGCGCGGGCTGCCCGTCATCCTCCATTCCTGCGGCTGCGTCAAGGAGCTGATCCCCGACCTGCTCGACGCAGGTTTGTCCTGCCTTCAGCCGCTTGAAGTGAAAGCCGGCATGGACCTCATCGAGCTCAAGGGGCTGTACGGCGACCGCCTGTCATTCATGGGCGGCATCGACGTCCGCAAGATGGCAGACCCCAACCCCGCCGCGATCGAGGAAGAAGTTCGGACGAAGGTCACCTGCGCCAAGAAGGGCGGCGGGTATATCTACCACTCCGACCACTCGGTGCCCGACAACGTGAGTTGGCAGCAATACTGCCGCACCATTGAGCTCGTCAAGCAGTACGGCAGCTACGAATAGTCCGTGTGTTCCGTGGGATGACCCGGCGGGATGACCCGAAGGACGCACCATCATGGCTGAGATGACCCCCAAGCAGAAGGCGATCGATGCCCTCGAACTGCGCCAGCCGCCCGGGCTGGTCCCGACGTTCGAGCTCGAGTTCCAACTGACCGAGGAGGCGTTCGGCAGGAGCTTCCACTCGCACAAGTCGTTTCAGGAAGCGACCGAGAAGGAACGCGACCGCCTCTTCCACGACACCGCCGACCTCTTCATCACCATCGCCGAGACCTACCGCTGGAACATCGTCATGGACACCCGGTCACCCGGCGATGACGGGTACATCCGCACGGTGAAGACGATGCGCGAGATGGTCGGCGACCAGTACCTCTACATCGTCCACGGCGACGGAACCTACGGCATCCCCAACGGCACGAACATGGTTCAGCACGCGCTGGACTTCTTCGAGCGCCCCGACGATATGAAGCGCAACGCCGACCGGATGGTCGATGGCGCACTAGCTCGCGGGAAGCGGCTCGTCGACAACGGCGTCGACGGCTTCGCGCTCTGCGCCGACTACTGCTTCAACGACGGGCCCTTCCTATCGCCGTCGATGTTCCGCGAGTTCGTGACGCCGTACCTGACCCGCCTCTGCCACGGGTACAGGGAGATGGGTGCGTACGTCATCAAGCACTCTGACGGTGACATCATGCCCATCCTCGACCAGCTCGCTGAAAGTGGGGCGCACGGGCTCCACTCGCTCGACCCGCAGGGCGGCGTCGATATGGCAGAGGTGAAGCGTCTCGTCGGTGACCAGATCGCTCTCTGCGGCAACGTCAACTGCGGCTTGATGCAGACAGGCACCGACGAGGAAGTCATCGAGAGCGCGCGCTACGCCCTGGAAGAAGGGATGCCGGGTGGCGGGTTCGTCTTCGCCATGAGCAATGTCGCCTTCAAGGGCATGCCGCTGGAGCGCTACGAGTTGATCCAGAAGGTGCGCGAGCAGTACGGATACTACCCGGAGTAGACCGCCAACAGCGTTCGATCACTCGACCGTCGCCCGGTAGTGAGGAAACCGTCATGACCCATCGCGAGCGGTTCGTACGATGCATGCACTTCCAGCCTGTTGACCACATTCCCGACGAGGAGTTCGGGTTCTGGGACAACACCTTCAGGGTGTGGCACCCGCAAGGGCTCCCGAAGGAGATCAACAGCAACGGTAACTGCGACGCCTTCTTCGGATTCGCTCCGCGTAGTGGCGTGCCGGCGCATGTCGGGCTGAGCCACGGCTTCGAGCCGCAGCTTATCGAGGAGACGGAGAATTACCGGATCGAGCGCGGCGGCGACGGCGTCACCCGCAAGGTTCACAAGAGCGGGCAGGACTCCATCCCGCAGTACCTCGACTTTCCGCTCAAGGGACGCAAGGAGTGGGAGGAGCTCTTCAAACCGCGACTCGACATGGATCAGGCGTCGCGCTATCCGGAGAATCGTGAGGACTGGGAGAAGATCAAGGAGCGGTTCAACTCGCCGGAGTGGGACAAGCCCGTCGGCATCGGCATCGGTTCTATATACGGCTGGATCCGCGACTGGATGGGGTTCGAGCACATCACCGTCATGATGTACGACGACCCCGAGCTGATACACGAGATCGTCCATCACCTGGCGACGCTGACGACGAAGGTCATCACGAAGGCTTGCCAGGAGATCAAGATCGACTACGCGGCTGGCTGGGAGGACATGGCGTTCCGCAGCGGACCTATGATCTCGCCGAAGATGTTCCGCGAGTTCCTGGTTCCCAACTACAAGATGATCTGCGATGTCTGCCACGAGAACGGCATCGACATCATCTACACGGACTGCGACGGACGCGTCATCGAAGCCATCGACCCGTGGCTCGAAGCCGGTCTCACGGGCATCTTCCCGTGCGAAGTCGGCGCCGAACGCGACATGACCGACCCCGTCGAAGTGCGCAAGAAGTGGGGCGACCGCGTTAAGATTCTCGGCGGCGTCAACAAGCACGCGATGGGCGCCGGGAAGGAAGCGATCAAGGCGGAGATCAAGCGGATCGAGCCGTACGTCAAAGAAGGCGGCTGGATCCCTCACTGCGACCACCGTTGCCCGCCGACGGTTGCATTCGAGGACTATCTGTACTACCTGGACCTCAAACGCGACACGTTCGGCATGCCGCGGCCCGAGCACCTCGAAGAGCGACCGGAAATCAAGGCGATCAAGTCGCGGCCCGGCTACTGGGTGTAGGCAGGAGATACGGCATGCGCGCCAGCTTGTTCCAGCGGGCTCTGGAGTCCGACGATTTCCTCGTGACCGTCGAGCTCCTTACCAGCCCGTCGGACGGGGTAGACAGCTATTTCTCGTTCTTCGACTCGTTTCGCACGCGGTACGAGCATCGCGAGGGATTTCCTCGCATCGTCGGCGTGACATCCCCGCACTCGCCTGGCGGCGTGCCGACGATCGACCCCTTCTCCGTGTGGAGCCAGGTCAAGGGAACCATCCCCGACGGTATCGACGCCATCGCGCATGTCACCTGCAAGGACATGAGCCGCAACGGGCTCGAGACACATTTGCGGAACCTCCGAAGCGTTGGCGTGCAGAGCATCCTCGCGCTGACCGGTGACTTCCCGCAGGGCTCCGCGCCCGTATTCGAGCTCGACTCGCTAGGACTGCTGCGGCTCATCGTGGAATTGAACGGGCAGATCGTCGACAAGACGAACCCCGAAGAGCTGGACGACGTGTTCCAGTTCACGGTCGGGGCTGGGATGAACCCGTACAAGTACACGCTGCCTTCGGCATGGCAGCAGTACGCGAAGCTGGCGAAGAAGGTGCTCTCCGGGGCGTCGTTCGTCATCACGCAGGTCGGGTACGACGTCGACAAGAGCGCGGACCTGATCCACTACGCCAACGTCCATGAGCTCGACGCGCCGATCTTCGGCAACGTCTACCTGCTGACCAAGCGGGCAGCGGAGCGCATGAACGCCGGCGAGCTCCCCGGATGCTACGCCTCCGATGGGTTAGTGGAAGCCGTCTCGAAAGAGTGGCGGACGACCGCCAAGGGGCAGGCAGCAGCGATCGAGCGGATGGCGTACCAAACCGCGCTGTTCCGCCAGCAGGGCTACAGGGGCGTCCATATCGGCGGATGGGGACTCACCTACAACGACGTGATTGCGATCATCGACCGCTCGCAGGAGCTCACGCAGGAGGGCTTCGACCCCGACCAGGCGAGGGAGCTCCTCCACTTCCCGGCTCCCAGCGCGGAGCGGTACATCGGCGACGACGGCGAGTTCATCCTGCCGTCAACACCCCCGAAGCCGACGCTCACGCAGCGGCGGCTCGAGTTCGTCCACGACCACGTCACGTCGCCGGACTCCTTCCTCGGCAAGCGGCTCGCCAAGCGGGACGAGGGCGATCCCGACCGCAAGTCGCTCGGATCGCGGATGCTCTACGGCGCGGAACGGCTCTCCAAGTCGTTCCTGGTTCACTGTCAGGACTGCGGCGACTGCCGACTGCCTGACAACTACTACGCCCTCTGCAACGAAGCCGCGTGCGCGAAGGGGCTCCCAAACCTCCCGTGCGGCGACAGCGACGCGGTCACTGGCAAGTGCGGCAACGATGACGATCTGATCTGCGCGGGCGAACTCGTCTTCTACGCCGCGTTCGCCCGAGGAAAGCTGGGTGAGCTCAGCCAGACGGTTCAGCCTAGCAAGATCCCCGATCTGCGCGGTTCGTCCGCTGTGCTCAACTACCTGGCGGGCTTGGACCACCAGGGCAGAATCGCCGGGCAGATGCGCAAGGAGAAGACGCTCCCGCTCGTGATCGTCGGCGAGTACGTCCACGCGCAGATCCCACGCGTCTACTGGGCGATCAACGAAGGGCTCAAATCGGGCAAGCAGAAGGCAGACGGTCCCTTCGCGTACCTGGCGTACGTCATCACGTCGCAGGTGATCGCTGGCGCGGACTTCATCGCCGTGAATGTCGATAACTTCCCGCGCGAAGTCCGACCCGAGCTGATGCGGAAGTACGTCGACATGGTGAACTCCCTGGGACAGGGAATCCCCGTCTGTATCGACAGCTCGGACAACGTCACGAAGGCGGCTGGCATCGAGCAATACTACAAGTCGGCGCGGAACCCCAACGCCATGCCGATGCTCAACTCGATCAACCCGATCTCGCCGGAGCCCATCCTTGAGCTGCGGCAGAGGCATCCGTTCAAGGTCGTGGCGATGCTCCACGAGCGGCGCGGCGCGGACGGAAAGCCGGAGACCATCGAGTCCGTCGAAGAGGTCCGCGAACTGGCGCACCATATGCTCGACATGCTCACGAAGGTTGGGTGCAAACGCGAGGACGTGTTCTTCGACACCGCCGTGGCTCCCATTGCCGCCGACTTCGAGGCGAAGCACACGCACCAAACGATGGCAGGCATCCGCGCGATCATGGACGATCCCGGGCTCAAGGGCGCGCACACGCTCATCGGGCTGACCAACTGCTCGCACATGATGCCCAACCGCATGGCGATCAATCGCGCCTACCTGCACTGCGCCATGGAACACGGGCTGAGCGCCGCCGTTCTCGATCCGCGTGTCAACTACGGCGAGAAGGAGCCGGGCAAGCAGATACTGTCGATCATCCGCGACCTGGCGGCGAACGACGGCTCCGATCTCATGGCGAGCATGGAGATCTTCGAGCGCGTCGCGGAGTACAGTCGGCGGTACGGCAACAGGAAGAAGGCTGCGGCGGCTTCGACCGACGACGAGTAGTCAGCTCTGGAGAGGACACCAGCCATGTCACGCTTCATAGACCGGCTGAAGTCCGGCGTGGTGATTGCCGACGGCGCGATGGGAACCATGCTCCAGGCTGCCGGACTGCCCGTCGGCGACGCGCCGGAAGTGTGGAACCTGACGAACCGCGATGCGGTTTCCAACGTCCATCGGGGCTACGTCGATGCTGGCGCGGAGATGGTTCTCTGCAACACGCTCGGCGCGATGCGACTGACCCTCGAACGGCATGGCTTGGCGGATCGCGTCGCCGAGGTGAACCGGAACGCCATCGAGACGGCTCGCGGCTCCGGCGCGGCGTTCGTCGGCGTCAGCATCGGGCCCACCGGTGAGATGCTCCCGCCGCTGGGCGAGATGGACCCCGACGACCTGCGTGCCGCCTTCGCCGAACAGATAGCGGCATGCGACGCCGCCGACTGCATCTGGATCGAGACGATCAGCGACGCCGAGGAGGCGCGCGTCGCCGTCGATGCGGCGCGCGAGGCGAGTTCCCTGCCCGTCGTCCTGACCTTCACCTTCGACGCCGGAGCGCGCGGTCTGCGGTCGATGATGGGCGTGTCGCCGGACGATGTCGCCGAGCTCTTCGGCGATGTGGACGCTCTCGGCGTCAACTGCACGACGCCCGACGTGTGCCTCGAAGCCCTCCGCACCTACCGCGAGGCGCTTCCCGACATGCCGCTGGTCGCCCGACCCAACGCCGGCAGACCGCATGTCTCCGCAGGACGGACCGTGTTCCCCTCCACGCCGACCATGTTCGTCGAGGAAGTGAAGCCGCTCCTGGACTACGTCGCCGTCCTCGGCGGCTGTTGCGGCACGACGCCAGAGCACATCGCTCTGATCCGCGAGACGCACGGCTAGGCCATCGCTACTCCTGCGTTCGGTGGCTGCCACCCGGAGCCGTCTTTGCATGTCGCCTCTCCATCGGTACACTAAACCTGGTGAGAGTCGGTGCGGTCGAACCAGTATGGTTCGGTCCCCCCAACATGAGGAGTCCTGCATGTTGCGACGTACGCTTTCCTCTGTCCTTGTCGGTTGCCTGCTTGCCGTGACGGCGATGGCTGCCGAAGGGCCCAAGATCGGCGATGCCATCGACGACTTCACGTTGCCCGATGCCCGGACGGGCGACCCGACGGCCCTATCGACGTTCGCGGTCGAGGGGAAGGAGCCGGCCAAGGGCGTTCTCCTTCTGTTCATCGCCACACAGTGCCCCGTCTCCAACGACTACAACGAGCGAATGGCTGCCCTCCATACGGCCTATGAGAAGAAGGGCATCCGCGTTCTCGGCATCAACTCGAACAAGCAGGAGTCGGTGCCCGAGGTCGTCGAGCACGCCAAGAAGAACAAGTTGGCGTTCACCATCGTCAAGGACCCCGACAACAAGATCGCCGACGTCCTCAACGCGCGCGTGACGCCCGAAGCCTATCTCCTCGAAGTGAAGGGCGGCGACTCGCCGAAGCTCGTCCTTCGCTACCACGGAGCCATCGACGACAGCCAGAACACCTCGAAGATCCAGAGCAAGTACCTCGACACTGCGTTGGACGCCTTCCTCGCAGCGAAGCCCATCGCCAAGACCGAGACCAAAGCGTTCGGCTGTACGATCAAGCGCGTCGACAAGCCGTCGAAGGATCGCCCCAGTGCGACCCCGTGACGCTGTCGGTATATGCCTTCTAGCCGCCGCGACGCTTCTGAGCGTCGCGTGCGGCCGAAGCCAGCCGAAGGAAGCCGCCCCAGCCGCCAGCGTCGCACCCTCGGATACCGTCCCCGTCGTCGGACAGGAAGAAGTCGCCGCAGCCGTCGCTGCTGCGCGTGGCAGCGTTGTCGTGCTCAACTTCTGGGCGACGTGGTGCGGGCCCTGCGTCGAGGAGATGCCGGAGTTCGCCAAGCTCGCAGACGAGTACGGCTCCAAGGGGATCAAGTTCATCGCCGTCTCGTTCGACGACGTCGATACGCTGGAGAGCGCCGTCAAGCCGTTCGTGAAGAAGCACGCGTACCCGTTCCAGTTCGCGATCAAGGAGCAGACGAACGGCAACGCGTTCGAGGCGTTCGTCAACGCGGTGGACCCGGAGTGGGGCGGCGGCGTGCCCGCAACGTTCGTCTACGACCGCGAAGGCACGCTGCGCCATTCGTTCTATGAGCAGCAGTCGTACGACGACATGCTCGCCGCTGTGACCCCCTACCTCTGATCGGGACCCCATTGGCTCAGCAGCATGCCGCGTCTGCGCCGCTGGAAGTCATCGTCGCACGAAGCGCGGGAACCTGCTTCGGCGTCGAAGCTGCCATCAGACTCGCCGAGCACGAGAAGAAGCCCATTCTGGGGCCCCTCGTGCACAATCCGAAGATCGTCGGCGACCTCGCCTCCCACGGTATCCCCATCCTGGAGCGGTACGCCGACCTCGAAACGCTCGACGGTGTCTCCGAGGTGATCATCACCGCGCACGGCTACCCGCGCACCCTCAAGGAGGCGCTCCGCGAGCGCGGCATTGTCTACCACGACGCGACATGCCCCGTGCTCCTCAAATGGGTCTACCGCAAGATTCAGAGCTTCGAGCGCGACGGCTACTACGTCTTGCTCGTTGGGAACCCCCACCACGCGGAGATCATCGCCAGCCGCAGCTACGGGTCGCGCATCAGCGTCGTCTACAGCACGGAAGCCGTCGACGCGCTGCCGAACGACCTCGGCAAGACAGTCGCCATCTGCCAGACGACGATCACGCGCGAGAAGTTCCACGACCTCGTCGAGTACATCCGACGGACGAAGTACCCCGAATGCCGCGCCGTCGATACGCGCTGCAAGCCCGTTAAGAACCAGCAGGAAGCGGTTCAGGCGCTTGCCGAATGGGTCGATGCGATGATCATCGTCGGCGGGTACGACTCCAGTAATACGACGAACCTCGCCCGCATCGCCGCCAAACGCCTCCCCGACACGACCTACCACATTGATGCCAAGGAGCTCGTTCGGAAGGAATGGCTCCGGGGCATCCGCCACCTCGGGATTGGAGCCGGCACGAGCACACCCAAAGAGCAGATCGACGAGGTTCAGCAGCGCATCGCCGACCTCTATGACGGGCCCGTGCTCTTCCGCCGTGACGGCGACGAGTCCGCTGAAGAACTCATCGACATCGACGGTTCCGAGCTCTGACGCCGTGCGTGGCTTGCCCGCGGTTCCTCCCCATCGCTATAATCGCGCCCGTCCCATCCGCAACGTGACGTCTGATCAAACGACGGAGAACCCATGAGCGTGCGCGGGACGCTGACGCTGGACGAACTGCGCGAGCGTGTCGGCGCGGGAACCATCACGCAGGTCCTGTCTGTCTTCCCCGACTGCTATGGCAGGCTCGTCGGCAAGCGCATCGACGCCGAGTTCTTCGTCGAGCACGTCGCCGAGCACGGCATGCACGCCTGCGACTACCTGCTCGCCGTGGACATGGAGATGGACCCGGTTCCCGGCTACGAGCTGACGAGTTGGGAGACGGGCTACGGGGACTTCCTCGCGGCTCCCGACTGGCGGACGCTTCGCGTCGCGTCGTGGCTCGAACGGACGGCGATCGTCCTCTGCGACCTCGTGGACGAGAAGCGCGACCAACCGGTGTCGGTGGCTCCCAGGAGCATCCTTCGAGCGCAGCTCGAACGCGCCGCGCAGATCGGAATCGAAGCCGTCGGTGGCTCGGAGCTCGAGTTCTACCTGTTCGACGAGACCTACCGCGACGCCCGCGCGAAGCGGTACGAGGGCATCGAGCGCGCCGGGTGGTACATCGAGGACTACCACATCTTCCAGGGAACCAAGGAAGACGATGTCATCGGCGCGATCCGCGAGCATCTGAGCCGATCCGGCATCCCCGTCGAGTTCAGCAAGGGCGAGTGGGGTCCCGGTCAGCAGGAGATCAACGTCCGCTACGCCGAGATGCTCGAGATGGCAGACCGCCACTCCCTCTACAAGCACATCGCGCGGGAAGTCGCGTGGCAACGCGGCAAGTCAGTCACCTTCATGGCGAAGTGGAGCGCCCAAGAGGCGGGCAGCAGTTGCCACATGCACCTGAGCCTGTGGCGCGACGGCGTGAACCTGTTCGCGGACGGCTCCGACGCGTTCCGCGCGTTCGTCGGGGGCCTGCTGGAACACGCCGCCGAGATGACGCTCTTCCTGGCGCCGACCGTCAACTCCTACAAGCGCTACCAGCCGGGAACGTTCGCTCCGACGGCGATCACCTGGGCGAGCGACAACCGGACGGCGGCGTTTCGCGTCGTGGGCTATGGGGCGAGCCAGCGAATCGAGTGCCGCCTACCAGGCGCGGATGTGAACCCCTATCTTGCCTACGCCGCTCTTCTCGCGGCTGGGCTCGATGGCATGGCTCGCGGGCTCGATCCGGGCGAGCTCTTCGTCGGCGATGCCTACCGCGCCGAGAGCCTTCCGCGCGTCCCGACCTCCTTGCGCGACGCGATCGCTCTCGCGGAACGGAGCGGCTTCTTCCGACAAGCCCTTGGCGACGACGTGATGAACCACTACCTCCACTTCGCCCGGGTCGAGCAGCAGGCTTACGACAGAGCCGTCACGGATTGGGAACGCATCCGCTACTTCGAGCGGATCTAGCACCGAAGAGGTCGCGCATGGACATCACCTTCCTCGGCACGGCATCCGTCGTCCCGGGTGCGGGTCACGACACGGCGAGCGCCGTCATCAACGGCAAGTACTTGATCGACACCGGCTGGTACGCCGCCATCAAGATGCGGAACTACGGGTTCAGCCCGATGGACTTGTCGGCGGTGTTCCTGACACACTGCCACCACGACCACTACATCGGGCTTCCCCAGGTGCTGTTCTACCTGTCGATGCGCCGCCGGGAGCGACCCGACCGTCCGCCTCTCAAGATCGTCGGGCCCGCCGACGACCTGGCGACGGTCGTCGAGCTCGCCCGCGCGCTCCTTCAGCCGGGCAGGTTCCCCGACGTCGATCCGCCGGTCGAGCTCTTCCCGCTGGAGCCCGGCGACGCGTTCGAGGACGACACGCTGAGTGTTGCGACGACGACATCGAAGCACCCGGTCGCTGGGCTCTGCTACCGGTTCACCGAGAGGGAATCGGGCGCGACATGCGCGTTCACGGGCGACACGGCATTCCTGCCCTCCATCGCGGAACATGTGCGGGGCGTCGATCTGCTCGTCCACGAGGCGTCCTTCGGCGGCAAGCCGGCTCCCGCCGACAACGGGTCGTTGCACGCCGGAGCGCCTGAAGCCGCCGAGATCGCGCGATTGGGCGGCGTGAAGCGGCTCGTCCTGACCCACTCGACCGAGGATCAGCAGGAACCGTCACTCGAGGCGGCGCGCGCCATCTTCCCTAACACCTTCTGGCCCCGCGACGGCGAGACCGTCTCCCTATGAGGAGAGCCGCCAAGCCGGAGCCGCTCATCGGCATCACGACCTACGCGCGGGAACCCCACGACAACCGCGCGAAGGTCCTCGAAGTCTTCCGAAGCCCTTCTGCCTACTCGGACGCTGTGACCCGTGGCGGGGGCGTGCCGCTGCTCATCTCGCCGGCGATCCGAAACGTCCAGCGGCTCGCCCAGGCGCTCGACGGCATCCTGCTCGTCGGCGGCGGAGACATCAACCCGTCGCGCTACGGCGCTCAGCGGCATCCGTCCGTCTACTCGACCGACGACGAGCGCGATGAGCTCGAAGTCTCGCTGACGCGCGCCTTCATCGACGCCGGCAAGCCGATCCTCGGCATCTGCCGGGGCATCCAGATGCTCAACGTCGCGCTGCATGGCGACCTGATCCAGCACCTGCCCGATGTCCGCGTGCAGGACATCGATCACGCGGGGTTCCCATCGCCTCCCGGTTGGCACGCGGTCACGCTGGAGCCCGACTCGCTGGCGGCGAAGGTGTTCCAGCAGGCCGCGTTCGACGTGACGACGTGGCACCACCAGGCGGTCGGCAAGCTGGGCGACGGCTTGCGCGTCGTCGGCGCGGCTCCTGACGGCATCGTCGAAGCGGTCGAGCTGCCGGATCATCCGTGGTGCCTCGGCGTCCAATGGCATCCCGAGATCGACGCCGGGGTCGATCCGACGCAGCAGCGTCTCTTCACGCGCTTCGTGGCCGCCGCGCGCCCGTCTTAGCTAATCCCGACCGAAAGTGCATCCGCACCCAGGCAGTACCGAGGGCTCCGCCGTATGGAGACGCGCCCTTTGCGCCGCGAGATCGAGTTCCAAGCGACGGTTCGGGGCATAGCGCTCAGGTTCCAGTCGACTTGGGGCTTGTTCTCACCGAGGGAGATCGACGCGGGATCGCGGTTGCTGATCGAGAACGTGGACGTTCGCCCGGATGACGTCTGCCTCGACCTCGGTTGCGGCTACGGAGCCATCGGCGTTCCGCTGGCGAAAACCGCGAGCGGCGGCTCCGTGACGATGGTCGACAAAGACTTCGTCGCTGTCGATTACGCGAGGCGGAACGCGCGCCTGAACGGATGCGCCAACGCCGCGTCGGTGCTCAGCAACGGCTTCTCGGCGCTGGCGGATCGGCGATTCAGCCTCGTCGTCTCAAATCTGCCGGCGAACGTCGGCAAGGAGATGCTCACGATCCTGTTGGAGGACGCCCGGACGCACCTGGAGCCGGGCGGTCGGCTCGTCGTCGTGACCATTGCGGGGCTGCGCGAGTTCGTCCGGCGGAGCTTCCTGGAGTCGTTCGGGAACTACGAGAAGGTCAAACAGGGAAGAGCCCACACCGTCGCGCTCGCCGTGCGGTAGAGCGCCGACACGAGAAGGAGAACCCCATGCATGTGGCACGCATCACCGCAGCGACCGACCTATCGCCACCGTGGATCGACGGAGACCCTACCCTTGACCGATACCCCGAGTCCGCGCACTGGAACCGTCTACGCGAAGTCACTCGGCAGCTACACCGTTCGCGACGGCAACGCGACTGTCATCTGCTCGATCACATCTCTCCTGCGACGGCAGCTCGTCTACCCGATCGCGTCTCCCCAGTCCGTTCGTCGCCGTGTCGTGGACACCCTCGACATCCGCGAAGTGGACCCCATCGCCGTCGGCGACGAGGTCGAGTACGACCTAGCTCCGGACGGCTTCGGTGTCATCCGCCACGTCTTGCCGCGTCGGACGCGGTTCTCTCGGCTCACCTCTGGAACCAAGCCGCTCGAACAGGTGATCGTCGCCAACGCCGATCTGATCGTTCCCGTCGTCTCAGGAGCCCAACCCCCGCCGAACTGGGCGCTGCTCGACCGCCATCTCGTCGCGGCGGAATCGTTCGGTATCGCGCCCCTCATCGGCGTGACGAAGCTCGACCTCGCCGACGAGCCCACGCTCCGACGAGACCTCGAAGTCTACTCGCGGATCGGCTACCCACACGTCCTCACCAGCGCCATGGACGGTCGAGGGATCGACCAGCTGCGCCAGCTTCTGCGCAGCAAGACGGCGGTGTTCGTCGGGAAGTCTGGCGTGGGCAAGTCGTCGCTCCTGAACGCACTCGTGCCGGGGCTGGACATCCGCACGAACGACATGAGCGGCAGCACGGGCAAGGGCAAGCACACGACGACGACGCTGGAGATGCACGACCTCCCCGACGGCGGACGCGTCGTCGATACGCCAGGGATGCGGGAGTTTGGGATGTGGGCGCTGAATGGGACGGACGTCGCCGCTCTGTTCCCGGAGATGCGACGCTATCTGGGAACGTGCCGCTTCGGCGCGGGATGCCGACATCGGCAGGAACCGGGCTGTGCAATCCTCGAAGCCGTGCGCTCTGGCGCTATCGAGCGGAGCCGTCACGCGAGCTATCTGAAGCTGAGCGTGTAGCGACAGGTGGGCGAGTCGATCAGGGCAACGGATCGTACGCGAGGCGCAACGTCGCTTCGAGCGCGGCACACGCCGATCGGAACTGGCGTTCCATGGGCGTGGGCTCGCCGGTCGGATCGTAGCGGTTGTTGCGGACCTCGGAGCCGAGAACCTGCATCTCTGGGCACCGCCCCGCCCAGAACTCGAGGAACAGCGCCTGCCGGGGTCCGCCGCGATACGGGACGCTCGCCTTGGGTCTCGGCTTCACTCCCATCGCCCGCCAGGCAGCGATCAGCCTGCTCGACCAGGCTTCGAGCTCGTCCTGCGTCCGCGAGTCGAGCGAATCGAACGCGGCGGGCAGCAGCGCGCACTCGTCCCATTCGTGCTGGTGCATGTCGAGCATGTGCGTGTAGCGGTATCGCTCGAACAAGGCGTCCATCGCGTGCGCATGCGTCGAACGCCGGCACGTGTTCGGCTCCACCCAGAGGTCGTCGGCGATCTGCTCGTAGACGACGCCGATCTGGCGCGGCTCATGTTCCGATTGCCGCCACTCCGGGTATCTGCCAAACCGCTTGCCGTCGGCGGCGATGCCGAAGGCGTGCTTCCAGAACGTCTCGTTGTCGCAGGCGGTTCCATCCCAGCAGCGATACGGACTGCGCGCTCTGCCCTGGGGGTTGGAGTCCGGCACGAACGTGAGCAGGCTTTGTTCGAGGATTGCGTTAACGGGAAGGCTGGTCGGTGTCTCGTCGAGGAAGGAGCCTCGCAGGAGCTGCGACGCCGCGTTGACGATGGCGGCAGTCGGCGCCGGTTCGTGCCCGTGGGGAACCATCACGAGGAGCCTGAACGCCGGTTCCTGAGCCGGAAGGAGGGTCAGCGCTAGGAGTTGCCCGCCGCCGAACTGCTCGAACGCGTCGAGCGCCGTCCGGCTGCGGAACGCCGCGTGCAGCTCGCGGAACAGCGGCTGCCACTCGTCGGGATGGCTGACCCAGCAGCGTTCGATGTCCATCGCCCGCTCCTGCTAGGCGGAGCCCCAGCGCCGCGCGAACTTCTCGACCCCCTGCTCCGCGACGGGATCGCCCGTGCGGTTCAGACGGCTTACTTCGCTCGCGATCCAGTCTTCGAGCTCCGCTTCGAGCTCGGCGGCGATCTCCGGTTTGTCCTCGGCGATGTTCCGAAGCTCCAGGGGATCGGAGCGGCGGTCGTAGAGCTCGCGCGGCGGCGAGCCGTAGTAGTCGACGGATCGCGCGAGGATGAACTTCCAGTCCTCCGTGCGGAGCGCCCACTTCGCCTGCCAGGTGCATTCGGGCGTGATGACCCGCTTCAGCGGCTCTATCGGCTCTCCGTTCGCCATCGGCGCGAGGCTTCGTCCCTCCATCGTCTCGGGCGTCTGGACGCCAGCGAGATCGAGGATCGTCGGCGCGATGTCCATCGTCTGAACTGTTTGCGGGATCCGCACGCCAGCGGGCAGATTCCCAGGGAACCTGAGAATGAACGGCACGTGGACGTTCTCCTCGTAGAGCCCGTGATGGTCGTACCAGACGCCGTGCTCGCCGAGGCACTCCCCGTGGTCGCCCATCAGGACGACCAGCGTGTCGTTCGCGCGCCCCGTCTCGTCGAGGGCAGTCAGCAACGCACCGATGCCGTCGTCCACATACCGGATGCTGCCGTCGTAGAGCCCCCGCACGTACTCGGCGTCCGTGATGTTCCCGCCCAGCGCCCGGAACCAGGTGTCGCGCCATGCCTTGCCCAGCGGATGGCGCCACAGGGCGTCGAGCGACCGATTCGCCGGGTCAGACGCGGTCCTCGCGTCGCCGTCGTAGAACATCGTCCGATAGCGCTCGGGCGGCAGATAGGGCGTGTGCGGGTCCCAATAGTGGATGAACAGGAAAAACTGCTCGCCGCCGTACTTCCGCAGGAACTCGACCGCGCGGATGTTCTGCTGCTCGCACGTCACCATGAGTCCCAGCGACCTTCGCTGTGACGGGTCGATGTAGAACTCGTAGCCGCGCAGGAACCAGTCGCGGGCAGTCGCCAGATTGTCCACGGCGCAGGTCGTCCAACCGTTCCTCAGAAGCGTCGAAGCGAGGAGTGGCGTCTTGCGCGCCAGGTCGATGTCACCCTCATGGGCGACGACGCCATGCGTCATCGGGTGCTGGCCCGTGTAGAGCGTCGTGAACGACGGATGTGTAGGGATCGCCGAGGCGATCATCTCCTCGAAGAGCACGCCTTCGCGCGCGAGCGCGTCGATGGCGGGGCTGGTGGGTCGTCCGTACCCGTAGCAGGACAACTGCTGGGCACGGAGCGTGTCCACGGCGATCAGAAGGATGTTCATCGGGTCGGGGTTCCGGCTTGGATGGGCGTCACGCGAGCGGATTCACTTCCCGTAATGCTTCACCAGAGCGATCACGCGGCAGTAGTCGGAGAAGCTTACGTCATCCGGCACTGAATGGTCCGAGTGGTAGACGTAGCCGCCCGACTCCTTGGCAGCGGTGACCTTCGTACGGATCTCCTCCTCTATTTTATCCGCCTGGGACATCGCCCGGACGTCGATTCCGCCCTGGAGCACGAGCCGGTCGCCGAACTCCCGCTTGATAGCGAGCACGTCCATTCCCGCCTTCTGTTCGAGGGGGTTGAGCCCGTCGATCCCCGCGTCGATCAGGTCGGGGAGCAGTGCTGTGACGTTCCCGCACGAGTGGAGCATGACCTTCGCGCCTCGGTCGTGCGCCCAGTCGCAGATGCGACGATGGATCGGCTTGACGACGCTCCGATATGTGCCCGGCGAAAAGAAGAGCCCGTTCCGATGCCCCAGGTCGTCGGCGAAGCTCAGGCAGTCGAAGTGGTAGCCGCGATCCCACGCCATCGAGAGGAGCTTCAGGTTCACGTCCGTGGCGTGCTCGAACATGTCACGGCACCAGTCGGGGTCTTCGACCATGGCGATGAGCATGCGCTCCGTCCCGACGATCCAGCTCGCGAAGGCGTCGTAGCTGAACCAGCCGCCGGCTTCGATCCAGCACCCCGACGCGCGCCATCCGACGTGGTGGCGTTCCAGCGATGCCCAATCGACGCGATCCTCCGAAGCGGTCATCCGCTCCCGCGCGTCCGCCCACGACTCCCGATCGACGATCTTGAAGTCGATGAACTCGGGCGTGGACGTCGTGTGCTTCCAGTTGCGGAGCGTTGTTCCCCAGGGAGTCGTCGAGGTCGTGTAGCTGGGAGTGTCGTCCACGACGCGCGTCGGATAGCGGGGGCTGTTGTCCACGCCGAAGCCGGCGACCTTCTCAAAGCCGAAGAGCTCGCCGACGCCTACGTGCGCCGGGAGCCCTTCGCGGCGCCAACGGGCGATTGTCGTGCCCCATGGCGCATCGCGCAGCGGAACGCGATCCGGCGGCTCGTGCGCGTAGACTCGGAGCATCCGCTCGTGGGATGTCAGTGCATCCGGCATCGTCAGTTGCGCTCCCAGTGGTAGAGGAACATCTCCGCCGCGTGCCACGAATGGGGCTCGCACCGACGCCGATCCACGTACTCCGGCGCCACGATCCCCATCTTCGAGTAGTTCGCCTGACTTGCATGCGCCTCCCATGTCAGCGGGTAGCCTGAGTCCTCGACCACCACCGGGATGTGATGGAAATGCGCCTCCGCCCAGGCGAGGTAGGGGTAGTTCCGCCGCGTCGCCGGTCCGAACCCCGGCGACTCGACGTGAGCGTCGCGGTAGTCCATCCAGAAGATCGCCGAGTACGAATCCTCGACGGCGGGTATCTCGAACGGATCGTCCAGGCGCATGCGCCGCAAGCCGTACTTCAGCCACTTCGTCTGGTAGACGGGATGCTCGCCGAAGTCGGTCAGCCCGGTGATGTGGTTCCCCCGCCGGAAGTCGGGAACCATTCGCAGGATCGTCGCGACGAGGGGATGGAACTGGTCGCTGACGCACGAGATCATCGTCAGGAGCTGACCCAGGTTGTCGGGCTCCGGGGTGCCCGCGTTGTTGCGGTCGAACGGGTCGCGGAGCATGGCGATCCAGTCGGCGACCAAGCCAATATCGCCCGTTCGCTCCAAGCAGAGGACAACCATGGCGGCGTCGCGATACCAAGGCCTCGGATAGACGAACAGGTTGGGAACCGGCTTGCCGTCCACGATGTTGATGAGGAGCTCATGGTAGAGCCGCCGCATCAGCGCGGGGTTCCGCCGATCCTCGAAGCGATGCAGTCGCATCGGGATCGTGTCGAGGCACTCGCGGTCTGTGCCATCATCGAGCCACACGCCGTCGCCGTCCTCGGACAGGACGACGCGCAAGCCGTCAGCGATCTCCAGCGAAACGCGGTACTCCGCCGGGTCGATGTGTTCTTCGACGACCTCCCACGAGCGGAGCATCGCGCCGGTGAGAGCGTCCAGGAGCTCGCCGCCGCGATAGAGCAACTTCGTGCGGCGTCCCATCCCCAGCAGATAGAACGGGCGCAGCGGCATGCGTTTCGGCTCCCTGCTAGCCCTTGAAGGACGTCTCCAAGATCGTGCGCTTCTGCGCTGCTTCGTAGGCGAGAACCGAGGCTTCGAGCGTCTTGACTGCAGCCGCGTACGGCGCGCGGATCTTCGATGTGTTCTTTGACTTCACGGCGTCGATGAAGACGCGATCCTCGGCTTCGACCATGTTCACCTCGGTCTTGAACTCCTCGGTCGCGTCGGGCGTGCGCACCTTCAGCTTCCCGTAGTCGAACTCGAGGATGAAGTCCTTAGCGAACAGGTCGATGCCCGGCGTCTTGAACCCCTGTGACAGCATGCACGCCGATGTGATGGTCCCGACACAGCCATTCTCGTAGTAGAGGAACACGATGCTGGCGTTGTCTACGTCCGCCGTCTCGTCGACGGGCGTCCGGGTCACGAATCCGCCGCCGACGGCCGCGACGTCGCCCACGACGTAGAGCGCCAGGTCGAGGATGTGCGTCGTCTGCTCAATGAGCTGCCCGCCGGACTTGTTCCGCTGACGCCACCAGTGCCCGGGTCCGCCCGGCATCCCGCCCATATAGTGACCGTTGGCGACTTCCAGCTTCCTGTCCTTCACTCGGTCGAGCATGGTATCGACCGTGTTCAGGTAGCGGACGCAGTACCCGACGGCGTTGACGACGCCCGCCTTCCTGATCGCCTCATACTTCCGCAGCGCGTCCTCCATCCGCAGGCAGACGGGCTTCTCGGAGAAGACCGCGCAGCCCTTCGCGGCGACGTGCTCTTCGATGTCGGCGTGCGCGAACGGCGGCACGCAGACGTACACGACGTCCAGGTCCTCCGAGTCCAGCATCCGTCGGTAGTCAGCATAGGTCTTGGATACCGAGTTCTCCTGAGCGCGCCGAGCGAGGATGTCCGGGTTGATGTCGCACAGGGCGACCAGCTCGACGTCTTCGAACTTCCGCAGCGTGCCCAGATGCGCGCCCGCCATGCCGCCCACGCCCACGAATCCGACTCGAACGCTCATCGCCGTCTCCTTCGGGTGCTCGCTGCCCTTCCGCCGTCGGAACGCGCCCACTATACGGAGCGCGCCGCGAGGTGTCAACCGAACGCGCGGCTATGCGGCGCTCGTGGGCGGCGTGAAGGTTCTGCCGCGCTCGAACGTGCCGAACGCTCGATGGCGCAGTCGATACCCCAGGTTCAGGGGCGCGATCGCCCGCAGGACCACCGATGGCGGCAGGTAGCCGAACGCCCGCACCAGGCGGCGAGCCACCCGCCGACGGGAATAGAACTGGCTCGAAACCCAATCCATGCCCGTCTTGAGCGTCTCCGGACTCATATGAACCGGGTCGAACACGACGTGTCCGAAATCATAATGACCCCAATCCTTGTCAACGATCCGACCGGCGCGATCCATCTCGTCGAACAACGGCGTTCCAGGGAAGGGCGTCAAGATGGTCGCCTGAAGCGCGTCGACGCGCGCCGTGTCGAGGAACTCCAGCGTCTGGCGGAACACGTCTGGCGTGTCCCAGTCCATTCCGAACACGACGCCCGTGTAGACGCCGATGCCCGCCTGATGGATCTGCTCGATGGCGCGGACGTAGTCCTTCGCCCGATTCACGTGCTTGTTCCAGGCGGTCAGGTTGTCCTGCGACAGCGACTCGATTCCGATGAAGATGCCGCAGCATCCGCTCGCGGACGCCAGCCGCAGTAGTTCCGCGTCGGACGCCAGTCGGATGCTGCACTGGCTGAGCCACCGCTTCTTCAGCGGGATCATCGCCGCGAAGAGCTCCTTCGCGTAGTCCGGCTCACCGATGATGTTGTCGTCCATGAAGAGGACGTTCCCGCCCAACCCCCGCAGTTCGTCGACCACCTCGTCGACGGGACGCTTGCGGAACGTGTACCGGCTGAACGCCGCGACGGAGCAGAAGGTGCATCGGTACGGGCAGCCGCGCGTCGCCTGCATCACGTCCGGAGTGATGTAGCTCGATCGGCGGATCAGGTTCCGGTCGGGAACGGGCAAGCCGGAAAGGTCGGCGGGACCTCCGTCGTAGAACGGCTGGAGCCGTCCCGCCGCGAAGTCCTCCATCATCTTGGGGACGTTGCTCTCAGCCTCGCCGATGCACACCGAGTCTGCGTGCTGGATCGCCTCTTCGGGCAGGAACGAGGGATGGAACCCGCCGAAGATGACCGGGATGCCCTTCGCTCGGAACCGATCCCCGATCTCGTAGGCGCGCGGCGCGTTGAACGTCATGAACGATACGCCGACGAGGTCCGCCTCGATGTCGTAGTCGATGGGCTCGACGTCCTCGTCGATGATGCGCGTCTGGACGTACGGCGGCATCGACGCAGCGACGTAGAGGCTCGGCAGCATCGAGAAGCGGAAGGCTCGCGCCCCGCGATGCTTGCCGGCTTTGGTCGTGCGCCAGTAGGGAGAGGTTGGACAGATGAGCACAAACCGAACCTCGCGTGCCATGGTGGGCTCCCTCGGAACGGCGTTCAACGGACACGAAGGGCTTCGACGCAGGTGCTCAGTACCGTAGCGCGAATCGGCACGTGTCGTAAGATATCCGCGATGCCGGCAGGCGCGCCGAGCGCGTCAGCAAGCTCCAATGCGCCATGGTTGGTGCATGCGTGTCCCGTCGGCTCCGCCTCGTGGGCAGACGAGCAGAACGAGATTGGCCTGCTGTCAACTGCGCCGGCACCCGCAACGTAGAATGCTACGGCTGACAGCGGCGGCGCCCCCGAGCCATGGACGTGCGAGCACCCGAAGCGTCCAGCATCGACCGTGTTCTCCCGGTTGACGATGTGTCAGAGCGGTGCTCCGGACTCCCCCACGAGGCATGGCACTTCCCGCGGCCGGGAGCACGGAGCTAGGGCGCGGACCCAAATAGCAGCACTGACGGCAATGCTCACGCAGTATCTAAGGAGAGCGAGACGTGGGCCATACCGCAAAACGCCTTGTGGTCTTGGGTTTGCTGGCGATGGCTGGCCTTGCCGCCGGCCAGCAGATCGCGTTCTCCTCCGACCGCGGCGGCAACGCGGACATCTTTGTCATGGCATCGGATGGAGCAGACCAGAAGCCTCTAACAAACCACGTTGCGGGTGACTGGCGCCCGTCTTGGTCGCCGGACGGACGGAGGATCGCCTTCGACTCTATGCGCGACGGGAACTACGAGATCTATCTCATGGACGCGGACGGCACCAACCTGAAGCGCCTGACGACCGACCCCGCCCGGGACTATGCACCATCCTGGTCGCCGAACGGCGGCAAGATTGCCTTCACGTCCGACCGTGACGGGAACGAGGAAGTCTACGTCATGAACGCGGACGGCACAGCCCAAACCAATCTGACGAACAACCCGGCGCCGGATTTCGGTCCGGCTTGGTCGCCTGATGCACGGCACATCGCTTTCACTTCGCGACGCCATGGGAATCTGGACATCTATACCATGAACGCGGAGGGAGCGCGTCTGACACGCCTGACGGACGAACCCGCATGGGACTATTCGCCATCCTGGTCACCAGATGGACGGCAAATCGCGTTTACCTCGGAACGCGACACGAACGGCGAGATCTATGTCATGGACTCGGACGGAGCAGGACAGACGCGTCTGACGAACGATCCGGCCTGGGATAGAACCCCGTCTTGGTCACCGAATGGGCGACAGATCGCCTTCTCCTCCGCCCGCGACGGGAACTGGAACTACGAGATCTACGTCATGGACGCGGACGGGGCGGGACAGGTACGTCTGACCCACAACCCCGCCAACGATTCATCGCCTGACTGGGGCCCGCCGGGCCTTGCTGTACCTCGCCGCGAAACGGCAACGTCGTTGTGGGCTCGCATCAAGACCTCCACCTGACTGGCGTGACGACCGATGCGCTCCCATCAGCGACAACGCACGCGAGAAGTCTGGTAGACTGTCACGCCCACGCGCGGGCGATCCGAGTCGCTGGATGCCTTCGCGCCGCCCGGCGAGCACGATGGGCATTCCGCCTCCCTTCAGGCAGGACGGAACTGGCTAGCAAGGAGCTCCGGCAGTCGGCTTTCGAGTTCGTCCCGGACCGCGCGGAAGGCGTCGCGCGACGCCTGTGGCGATTCCGTCACCCGGGCGGGATCGGACAGCGGCATGTGAACGTGTCGGATACCGGGTGGCAACGGGGGACACACTTCCTCGGCGCACAGCGTCACGACGAGGCAAACTCGATCCAGTGGAACCGCATCGAGCCCTTTCGCATGCTGCCACGAGGCGTCCAGCCCGATCTCAGCGAGGACTTCGATGGCGACCGGGTTGATGCGAGACGGATCGCTCCCAGCGCTGTAGACGGTTGTTCCGGGCGGTAGCAGGCTGCGGGCGATCGCCTCCGCCATCTGGCTGCGGGCCGAGTTCGCGACGCAGAGGAACAGCACGCCGCGCCTCATCGAGTCATCTCCCACCACAGCGCGCGGGCTCGCGCGTTGAGCTCGTCCAGCGTGCCGTCGTTCTCGATGACGTAGGTGGCTCGTTGGCGCTTCTCGTCGAGCGGCATCTGGAGCGCGATGCGGCGCTCCGCCTCGTCGCGCGTCAGCGGTTTCCCTTCGCGTCGGGCCCTCGCCATCGCCCGTTCGATTTGCGCATCGTGAGGAGCCGCGACGACGACCGCCGCGTCCATGTGGCGATCGAGCCCCGACTCGAACAGCAACGGCGAATCGACAACCACGACGCCGTCGGGATGCTCCGACAGGTACGCGTCTGCCAAGGCGGTATGCCGCGCAATCGTCCGGGGATGGAGGATCGCCATCAGTCGCTGTCGGGCTGGTTCGTCGTGAAAGACGACGCGCCCCAGGGCAGCGCGGTCGATGGCTCCTGCGGCGTCGAACACGCCCTGACCGAACGCTTCGCGCACCTCGCGCTGGACGCTGGCGTCCATGGCGAGCAGCTCGTGGACGGTGGCATCTGACGACAACACGTGCGCTCCGAGCTCCCGCCACACGGCTGCGACGGTGCTCTTGCCGCACGCCATGCCGCCCGTCAACCCGATGCGTCGAATGGGGGCTGCGTTTGGCATTTCGGAGTGCCGGTTTCCTTAGCCTCTTGCCGAGTAGAGACACGACGACCCTCCCCTTGTCGCCAAGGAGGAGGGTCCGGGTGGGAGTTCCTTGCACGAGCGCTTAGGACTCGCGTCGTTTGTAGCTGTGGACGGGTCTGGGTCCGGACGGCCGGCGGCCGCGATCCTGCGGACCCCGTCGGTGATCGTCGCGCCGCGTCAGTTCGCTCAGGGGCGGAGCGCCGATCACTTCGTAGCTGTGCGCCGCGTGGCGGAACACGACGACGGAGCCCTCGTCCGTCCCCAGGCTCATCTTGATCTCGAAGTGGCTGTACCAGTCGATGTTGCCCGTGAAGGACTCGCCTCCGCGCAGCACGATCTTGAGGGGCAGCTTCTTCTGTCGGGCGACGGCGAGATGGCGCGTGTCGATCTGGAACCGCTCTTTGCGCGGCTTGATCGCCGTCAGCCCCTGGCTCCTGACTCCCTCGTCGTAGGTGAGGTGCTTCTGAACAACCTCAACGTCAGGGGCTTTGTAGCAGTACTTGATCTGGAGCTTGTTGATCCGCGTCTTCTCGCCGTTGGTGTTGACGTCGAGATCGTAGACCAGTCGCTTATGGAGAGTTCCTTCGACCGCCCCGTCGTACGTGACGAAGACCATCGGCGTCTTCTCGCGAAGCTGCTTCTCCATGTACAGACGACCGAAGCCTTCGCGTTTCTCGCGGCGCTCCTGCGGCGACATCCGTGTGCGGCTGCCGCCTCCGCGAGGTCCGCGTCGGGGTCCTCCGCGTTGCGCGTCCCCTCGACCGGGGCCACCAGGTCGAGCCCCGGGAGCGCGATGAGCGCCATCGCGAGAGCCCGGCGCGTGGTCGCCCTCTGGCGGTCTGGGACGACTCGCGCCGCCGCTGGGAACCGGGCGCACTCCCCCGCTGGGAGTCCACACGCGGGTGTGGGGAGTGGAACCTTTGGGTTTGTCCTTCATGGTGTCATTGACAGCGCGCGGCTGTTCTCCCCCTCTCTCAGTATGGAGCATCGGCAGCGCGCTAAGCGGGCAGCCGACTCTTGTCGCTTACTATAAACCAATCTTAGCCGCATGGCAAAGGCTCTGGTCAGGCTTCAAGCAGATGCTCGGATGCGCCGCGTTCCCGGTCGGCGTATGATCCAAGCGAGAACGCCGTCGCGGGCGTGCCCGACCGCACAGCGAAAAGGAGAGCGCGACCATGAACTCCCGCGAGCGCTTCCACGCGACCTTCACCTACGGACAACCCGACCGCGTGTTCCTCTTTCCTCAATGGACATTCCACGACACCCGTCAGCGATGGCTCCGCGAGGGGATGCCCTGGGACGACCACTTCAACACCTACTTCGGCTTCGACCGGCTCGAAA
>Ga0194120_10001595_pt1 | contig 40913 bp, 45 predicted proteins | sample TA2MahCa65mmetaG_FD_148642 | JGI IMG/M metagenome (GOLD analysis project Ga0194120, IMG submission 148642) | Freshwater microbial communities from Lake Tanganyika, Tanzania - TA2015019 Mahale Deep Cast 65m | ecosystem: Environmental > Aquatic > Freshwater > Lake | place: Tanzania: Lake...
CGACATCCGCACCATCCAGGAACTGCTCGGCCACAAAGACGTCAAAACCACCATGATCTACACCCACGTCCTCAACCGCGGCGGCCTGGCCGTCAAATCCCCCCTCGACTCATAGCGTGCCATAAACGCCATTCAACCTTCAACCCTTCGACAGGCTCAGGGCAACGCCTTCAACCTTCAACTTTCAACCTTTCCTTTCCCATGCCGAAGGTCCAGCGCATCAGTCTCGCCGCTGCTTGCCGGGGTCAAATCCCCCCTCGACTCATAACCACGAACCCACTAATTCTCTACTCCTCCAATTCTCCAATTCTCCAATCCTCATTCCCCACGCGAAACGTCCAATTACCACTCCCCATTCCCCACTGACCAATCTCCAATCCTCAATCTCCACATAGAATCAAAAAAAGCCTCCTCGCGCAGAGAAGGCTTGCTTTGTAGATTCAATTATCCGTTAAGCAGGAAGCGGCCCTGAGCTGGTCGAAGGATTAGAATTCGTCTTCGTCCTCGAGCCATTCATCGTCGTCTTCGTCGGATTCTTCATCATCCCATTCTTCATCTTCTTCGTCCCAGTCATCATCTTTTATGCCAGCGGCGGCATCCGATGGCGAGTAGGTGGCACAGCCGGTATCCGGGTCTAATTCCACCGCCGCGGCCGAGCAATAGCCTTCGTCCACGAACACGCAATCTATATAATGACATTTAATACGGGGCATATTCACTTCCTCCTAGGCTTGGGGTTGTTTGATCATGCGCATGACGGCGATAATGAAAATTAAGGTCATTGCAGCCTGTGATGTCACACAGAACGGGCAGATGGCTTTCAATAAGACGAGCTCAACATAAACCAGCCAGACGGTAAAAATAAAACCGGCCAGCGCCATGCCGAAGATCAGCAGTGTGCCGTTCTCTTTGAAGAACGAATTGCGGTGTTCGAACCCATGCACAGCCAGCATGGCAGCATAACCGAGAATGCCGATCACCGCCACCGGGATGCCATTCACTTCTGAATAGCGGCTGGCATTCACAGTGGCACAATCCCCGGAACCCAGGCACAGGCTTTCGTTGGATGTGACCTTATATATGGTCATATAAATTGAAACCAGCAAACCGACGATCACAAGCGCAAGCGATGCGCGGTACAACCCTTTATCCATGTTTCCTCATAGCAGGTAAGCCTCTACTTCCTGACCGGCTGGCACGCATTTTACACCAGCGGGGATAATTAGTAAAGCATCGGCTTGAACCAGCGAGAGCAGGTTTCCAGATCCCTGATGACTGGTTGTTAAACCGGCGATCCGCACTCCATTTTCCTCGCGGATCTTTGCGCGCAGATAACTTTCCCGTCCATCCGATTCAATTTCCTTTTCGCTTCTTACATACACGGTGCGCCTGCTTCGGTCCAATTTACCGCTCAGCCTCGCAAGCGCTGGACGAACGAAAATCTCAAACCCAACGAAGGCTGAAACAGGGTTGCCCGGCAAGCCGATCACAGGCTTATTCAGATACTCACCAAATGCCAGCGGTTTACCCGGGCGCATGTTCACACGCCAGAAATCCAATCTGCCTTTTGATTCGATCACTGTCTTAATAAAATCAAAAGACCCCACGCTCACACCCGCAGAAGACAGGATAAGATCCGCATCTTCATGAATGGCTTTTTGCAGGAGAGCTTCCACCGATTCGCGCGCGTCTTGTGCGACACCCAGCCGTAAAACTTCCGCACCTGCGCTTTCGATCAGCGCCGCGAGGACATATGAATTTGAATCGCGGATCTTGCCTGACTCGAGCGGGGCATCCACATCGAGCAGTTCATCGCCCGAGGAAAGCAACCCAACCCGCGGCTTTTTATAAACCTGCACATTCCCAATTCCAAGCATGGCCAGCAGGCCGAGGTCTTGCGGCTTAAGCGTTCGTCCCTTATTCAAGATGACTGCGCCTGCCTGAATATCCATCCCGCGCCGCCGGACGTTATCTCCCGTTTTGACGATCTTTGCAAATGAAATGGTTTTTGGGGCGGGTATGCCTGCTTCTCGATTGTTAAAGTCTGTATCTTCAACCGGGATGACGGCGTTCGCGCCTGCGGGCAGTTGTGCGCCGGTCATGATCCGCGCGGCTTCACCTTTTGCAAGAGTCACTGTCGGGGCTGAGCCGGCAGGGATGTCAGCGACCACGTTCAAGGTGATACCCTGAGCCGGTGGGTTGAGTGGCGCAGCCGTATCGAAACCCTGTCGAAGGGTGGTACCTGAAGCGGATGTGTCATCTGCGCAGACGGCGAATCCGTCCATGGCTGAGTTGTCGAAGAGGGGCAGGTCGTGCGCGGCGGTGATATCCACTGCCAGCACGCGGTTTGCGCACGCAATCAGCGCGAGGCTTTCAATTGCGGCAGGTTGAAAATGGGAGAGGATGCGCTCGCGCGCTTCATTGATTGAGATCATGGCTTGAAGCGGCGGGATTATACCATTGCATTGTTACCCCGGATTCATGCGATGGGCTTCCATGACATTTGGCAAACTCTCTATGCGGGTGAGAATGCGACTCAATTGTGTCAGGTCTTTGACCTCGATAATCAGGTGCAGATCAGCAATACTGCGATTGACGTTTACGGTTACATTGGCGATGTTCACGTTTTCATCCGAGAGCAGGGTCGAGATGTCTCCCATCAAGCCCTGACGATCATAGGCCTTGATATTGATCGAGACCGGGTAAGTGCGTTCCACATGCCCCCAATCCACTTGCAGCAAACGTTCGCGGTCCTTTGTCCGTAGAATATTCGGGCAGTCCTGCCTGTGAATACTTGCGCCGCGCCCGCGTGTAATAAAGCCTACGATCTGATCTCCGGGCATGGGGTGACAACAGCGCGCCATGTTGGAGAGCATCCCTTTAAGCCCGACCACTTCGATTGCATCGGTGGTTGCGGCCTGTGTGGTGGGCGAACCTGCCGCAAGGATATCTTTCACCTCTTCGGTTTGCGAAAACTGCCGGATGATCCTGCTGATGGACAGGTCGCCGCAACCGAGCGCGATGAACATTTCATCCGGGTTTTTATAATTAAAGTCACGCGCCATCTTTTCAAAGTTGATCTCGTTAATGCCAAGCCTTTGCAGTTCCCGCTCGAACGTGGTGCGCCCCTGCGCCAGGTTTTGTTCATCCTCCTGCTTTTTGAACCAGATATTGATCTTCGAACGTGCGCGCGAGGTACGCACAAGCCCAAGGTCGGCGTTTAGCCAATCGCGGCTGGGTCCGCCCCGTTTGGCAGTCAGGATCTCTACTTGGTCGCCAGTCTTCAATTCATGATACAGCGGCACAAGTTTTCCATTGATGCGCGCTCCGCGGCAGCGATGTCCGATATCCGTGTGAACGTGATAAGCGAAATCAATCGGTGTACAGCCGGCCGGCAGGTCAATGATGTCGCCGCGCGGGGTGAAGATGTAAACGCGGTCCTGGAAGACGTCAGTGCGCATCGATTCGACGAATTCAGCGGCATCGTTCACGTCTGAACGCCATTCCATCATCGAACGCAGGGAGTTGATTTGCTGCTCGTAATTCTTATTTGAACCTTTTGTGCCTTCTTTATATCGCCAGTGTGCGGCGATGCCATATTCCGCATTCAGGTGCATTTCCTGGGTGCGGATCTGCACTTCGAGCGGCCGCTTGTCATCATACATGACAGCCGTATGCAGGGATTGGTAAAGATTGTCTTTTGGCGCGGCGATGTAATCATCAAATTCTCCGGGTATCGGACGCCAGGTGGTATGGATCACGCCCAGCGCGGCATAGCAGGAGGGGACATCCGGCATGATCAGCCGCACAGCGCGTACATCGTGCAGCATATTAAAGGGTTTGCCCTTCTTCTGCATCTTTTTATAAATCGAGTAGATATGTTTGGGACGTCCGCTGATCTCAACTTTGATGTTGTTTTTTTCGAGTAGTTTTACAAGGCTCTCTTTGATCGTTTCAAGCTGGGCTTCGCGGTCTGGCCTTTTTTCGGTCAGCAGTTCGGCGATCTCTTTATATTTTTCAGGGTTTACATAGCGAAAACCAAGGTCTTCCAATTCCCACTTGATCTGCCAGATTCCGAGTCGATTTGCGAGCGGCGCAAAAATATCCAGAGTCTCCTGCGCGATTCGTTTTCGCTTCTGTTCCGGCATATGTCCAAGCGTGCGCATATTATGTAACCGGTCTGCCAGTTTGATGAGCACCACGCGCACGTCTTCACCCATGGCAAGAAAAGTTTTACGTAAAGTTTCAGAAACAATATCTTCCTTGCGGCCAAGCAAAGCGGGTTCGACCGGTTCATCTTCGATTTCGCTGCCGTTAATACCGTTTTCGGCGTGCTGATCGCCGCGGGAGACGCGCGGCAAATGCGTCAGCTTGGTCACGCCATCCACGAGGATTTTTACCGCATCGCCAAACTCACGGCGAATATCTGCCAGCGCGATGGGGGTGTCTTCCACTGTGTCGTGCAGGAGTCCCGCTGCAACGACTTCGGGAGGCACTTTTAGATCCGCAAGAATGCTGGCGACTGCGATGCAGTGATTGATATACGGTTCGCCTGAGTGCCGTTTTTGCCCGCGATGCGCCTCTTCCGCCACGCGATAGGCGCGCATGACCAACTCCCGGTCTGCAACGGTGTAGTTTTCAGGAAGCTGCTCAAGCAGTTTTTCAAGAGGGATCGTGGCGATTGCTGATTTCATTCAAGTAATTGTACTACGCAGGATTAAAGAATCGAAAACAGGATGCGCCGCTTCCTTCCGCCCTCACGCCTGCTCCTGTTTTCTGTTGATTTTTACAAGTCTGAAAGGGATTTCCCTCTCCCATTGGGAGAGGGTAGGGTGAGGGCTACATGGTTTTCAACAGCGCCTGCCTGCTATTTCGTAAACGGTCAGCGATGATGACTGCAATACGCTGCATGACCTTGAATCCAGATTCGGGATTCTGTTCCAGTAATTTCATGAATGGCTCGGCAGGAATAATAAGCAGGTGTGAGTCCTCGTCACATTCAGCGCTGGATGTGTAGTGATAGGGCGGTACCACGCCAGACCAGCCGAAACTTTGAAATGGAGAGGACACAAAGGACACCGTAACGCTATCCGGGCGCGAGGTTAGTTTTACGCGCAAGGCAATGCTTCCATCTAATAGAAAGTGTAACTTGTCTGCTTTTTCGCCTTCGCGGAAGACGAAATCTCCTTTTTTGAAAGAGGCTTCCTTGCTGATGGCGGCGATCTCTTTGAGCAGTGATTTGGGGAGCCCGGTGAATAAACTGAATCGGGATAAGGTTTCCGTGCTGATCATTTAGCCTCCAATGGTTGGGTTGGGAAAAAGTTTATTGTGCTGAACCAGTTATCAGGCTCGCACTCCCGAAGGACATCGGGACGATGTGAGCCGTGTCGCATCGTCCCCGAAGGGGGAAGTGTTAAGTGCGAAGCGCTTTTGTTTGCTTACTTGAGGTTGTCTCTGATGCTGTCGCGGATATCGAGCGAGTTGCCGACCATCAATCCAAATATGACGAACAGGAGGGTTGCGCCTGCGCCGACGATAATGGCATAAGGCGAGTCCCAGATTGACGGAAGGATGAAGACGATGATGACGCCGAGGATCAGACCGTAGAATGGGGATTTGACGATGTGGGGGATGTCTTTCCATGCCTTGGCGAAAGAGAATGGCTTGTACGCCCTTTTTTCCTTGATCGAACTATTATGCTGGAACTTACGCTGATTAGCGAGCGGATCGCGCGCCTGAAGCTGCCTTTCACGAAGTTGCTTAAGCCTTTCCTGCTCATTTTTGGACATATCAGCCTCCTTTTTGTTTATAATAGTACAGGATTTTTAATCATATGTCTATCACGAATAATGTCACCAGATTTTTAGATGCGCATAAAGTGAATTACGAAGCGCATGATTTGCCTCCCGAAAAAATAGGCGCGCTGGAGGCGGCCCAATTTTTGGGTGTGCCTGCGGAGCAGGTCTTTAAGACCATTGTTACCGAACGCGAAAAAGGAAAACCTGTGCTGGCGGTCATCCCCGCTCCGCGTGTGGTGGATTTGAAATTGCTTGCTTTGTTTTTGGGGGAGAAGAAAATGCGCCTGCCGACGGAGCGCGAAGCCGAGCAAATAACCGGTTTGCAAGCGGGCGGTATTTCTCCGCTGGCATTGATCAATAAAGGTTTTCGAGTCGTGATCGACGCCTCTGCAAGAAATTTCTCAGAAATTCACATCTCTGGCGGACAGAGAGGCTTGAATATCAAACTCTCTCCCTTCGACCTGGCAAAGCTCACCAATGCGCGATTTGAAGTTGTATGCGCAATTGTGTGATTTCGGGTATAAAAACGAAAATTCTTTGCTATAATCAATACATCACGAAAGCGCGTAATTGGCGTTCTCTTACGCCAATTTTACGCTAGAGAGCGCACACTACGCAAGGTTTTCGTGATCTACTGATAATGTTATTACTATGACATCTTGAAAGGAGGTGGTGGTTTCGTTCGGAGAAGTGTTTAGAGCGTCAAATGAAAAGTCAAATCAAACTACAAATTTCTCTATAAGGAGGAGAATATGCGTAAACTGTTTGCATTAACGGGGATATTGATCGTCGCAGGTCTTGTACTTGCGGCATGTGCCCCGGTCGAACCCGAAGTCGTGACCGTCGTCGAAACCAAGGAAGTGACAGTGATCGAGACTCAGGAAGTGCAGGTCAAAGTCCCGGTCTCGTTCGTGATGGAGTCAGCCCGCTTGGAGGCGGTCAAGAGCAATGGCAAAGTCCGTTGCGGCGTCAATTCCGGCGTCCCTGGATTCGGCTTCCTCAACGAAGCCGGCGAATTCACCGGCTTTGACACCGACTTCTGCCGCGCTCTGGCTGTAGCTATCTTCAACGATCCCACCGCGGTCGAGTTCCGCCCGCTGACAGCGGCTGAACGCTTTACCGCCCTGCAGACCAACGAGGTCGATGTGTTGATCCGCAACACGACCTGGACATTCTCGCGTGATGTGGAACTGGGCACCGACTTCGGCCCAACCACGTTCTACGATGGTCAGGGTATGATGGTGCGCAAAGACAGCGGTTTCACCTCGCTGTCAGACATGGGCGGCGCCACGGTGTGTGTGCTTTCCGGTACAACCACCGAGCTCAACCTGGCGGACGCCTTCAGCGCGCGTGGCCTCACGTATGATCCGCTGGTCTTCGACAAATCTGACGAGACTGCTGTTGCCTACGATGAAGGTCGCTGTGACGGGCTGACCTCTGACAAATCGCAGTTGGCTGGTCTGCGTACCACCATGACCAACCCAGCCGATCATCAGATATTGGCTGAGACGATGTCGAAGGAACCATTGGGCCCTGTCTGGGCGCATGGCGACCAGCAGTGGGGTGACCTGGTCAGCTGGGTGGTCAATGGCATCATCATCGCCGAGGAGAAGGGCATCACCTCTTCCAATGTCGCCGAGATTGCGGCGGGTACCCCTGAAGATCCCGAAGTCGCTCGCCTGCTCGGACTAGAAGGCTCCTTCGGTGAACTACTTGGCCTGGCGCCAGACTTCATGGTTAACGTGATCGCCGCAGTCGGGAACTACGGCGAGATCTACGACCGTCATTTAGGACCTGAGGGCACCGACATCCCCCGTGAAGGTTCGTTCAATGCGCTCTGGAAGGATGGCGGCCTGCTCTATCCGCCGCCATGGCGTTAGATCCGACAACTGTTGAATAAGCTTGCAGCCCTGTCTACAGGCAGGGCTGCAAGCTTGATTTCATGACCCTAAACACACCTAAAACCGCCCTACTCCAACCAAGCCGCCGGTCCTTCTGGCGTGACACCCGTTTCCTGCAGGCGCTCGCCCAGATCATCTTCGTCATCCTGGTGCTAATCGCCGGGCGTTGGTTGGTCGGCAACCTGTTAACCTCCCTTGATGAGCGTGGGCTCGACCTGAACTTTAGCTTTTTCCAGAGGACAGCCGGCTTCGGGATCGGAGAGGGCCTTCCGTTCGAACGCACTGACACGTACTGGCGCGCCTATGTTGTCGGCTTTGTAAACTCAATCCGTGTAATTGTCTTTGGTCTTGTCCTGGCAACCGTGCTGGGCATCCTCACGGGTATCGCCCTGCTTTCATCCAACTGGTTGCTTCGCAATCTTGTCAGTGCTTATGTCGAGGTCATGCGCAACACTCCTCTCTTGGTGCAATTATTTTTCATCTATTTCGGAATTATCCTGAAATTACCTTCTCTTCAGGATCGCTTGACCTTTGGACCATTCAGCCTGAGTAACCGTGGCTTCTACTTACCGCGAGCAGTTCCCCAGGAGGGCTCTACACTTTGGCTGGCGCTCACCGTAGCGGCGCTGGTCGGTGGGATCATCCTCTATCGTGTTTTGCTTCGACGGCGCATCTTGACCGGGGTGGAGACCTGGCCAGGTCTAAAGGCGAGTCTTCTAATCTTCGGCGTACCGCTTCTAAGCTGGTTCCTGCTCTCAGGAAGCCCGTACTCGATCGAGTATCCCGAGTTGGTAGGCCTGCGCATCGAAGGCGGGGCTCGCCTGACGCCCGAATTCACTGGAATCCTCTTTGGACTCGTGATTTATACGGCGGCGTTCATTGCCGACATCGTACGGGCTGGCATCCTGGCAGTTCCCAAGGGACAGCTCGAAGCTGCGAAAGCCTCCGGCATGACCCAGGCACAGGTGCTACGTCTGGTGATCCTGCCCCAGGCCATGCGGGTAATCATCCCCCCGCTTACTAACCAGTATCTCAATCTAGCCAAGAACTCCAGTCTAGCCGTAGGAGTGGGCTTTCCGGATCTGTATAATATCTCATCGACGATCTTCAACCAATCCGGACAGGCGGTACAGGTGCTCAGCCTGATGATGGTCACCTATCTCTTGATGAGCCTGTCGATATCTGCCGTGATGAACGCCCTTAACGCCCGCCTGAAGATCCTGGAACGGTAAAGAGACTTATGGAACGCGCAGAAAGCTCCTCGATCAAACCGCCGGTCACCTCCTTGGGCGTACTGGGCTGGTTGCGCGCCAACTTGTTCAGCAGTTGGATCAACAGCCTGCTGACGATCCTCACTCTGATCCTGATCTACTTCTTCGGGCGTGTGTTGGTGATCTGGTCTGTGCGGGAAGCGAACTGGTCGGCGGTCACCAACAACCTGGGCGTTCTGACCTGGGGGCGGTACCCGAACACCGAGGTCTGGCGTCTGGGCGTGAGTTTGATCCTGATCGTCTTGATGGGCGTGCTCACCTGGGTCCAGTGGTCTCGGCAGGAGAATCAGCGTTCACGCCCGGTATTGCTGGCTGGTTGGCTGATGATGCCCTTTGTGCTGACCATCCTGATACGCGGAATCACGATGCCAACCTTCCGCACCATAATAAATAACATTGGGTACTACATCGTCCACCCGGATGTGCTCATCGCACTCGACCAAACCTGGCGGGCGAATGCCGCACTCACGCTTACAGGTTTACTGGCGGGCGCCTCATGGATGATCTTCCAAAAACGTCGATCCCGGATCCTGACGAATGTTGGCGCGCTGGTCGTCCTCGCCCTCATGGTTCCCCTGAGCACATTGAGCCAGCCCTGGATTTTTGGACTGCGCACACCGATGGCAATCCCCATGCTGCTCACCTTTGGTCTGTGCCTTCTCATCGGTCGCGCCGTGGGGCGGTCTTTCACCAACATGGTTGGGAGAGCTCATGTGCTCGGAGCGATCTGGATGATAAGCCTTCCCATCGTCGTGATCGTACTGACCACCTTCGAAGTTGGAAATGAAGCGGTCGATCCAGTCGAAGCGCTCATGATTGTGCCCCCCAATATCTGGAGCGGAATACTGCTTACGCTGTCGCTCTCTGTAGTCAGCATCGCGGCCTCCTTCCCCATCGGTGTGCTACTTGCGCTTGGACGACGTAGTTCGCTGCCCGTGGTGAAAGGGTTCAGCATCCTGTTCATCGAGCTGGTTCGTGGAGTGCCCCTGATCTCGATCCTCTTCATGGCCCAAGTGATGCTACCGCTCTTCCTGCCGCTGGGGGTTAACATAGACAGGGTGCTGCGTGCCATGGCCGGAATGATCCTCTTCACCGCCGCCTACCTAGCAGAGATCGTACGCGGCGGGCTGCAGGCTGTGCGCAACGAGCAGGTCGAAGCCGCACGGGCGCTTGGCTTGAATGAGTTCCTGGTGACCAGTTTGGTAGTACTACCGCAGGCGCTGCGCGCCGTCATTCCTCCAATCATGGGGCAGTTTGTCAGCATTTTCAAGGATACCTCGCTGGTGGCGATCGTTGGGTTATTGGATGTGCTTGCCGTAGGCCAGAGTGTCATCAAAGCGCGTGAGTATCTTGGCGCGGTGCGGGAGATATACCTTTTTGCTGGTCTGTTCTATTTCGTCTTCAGTTATGCCATGTCCCAGGCAAGTCGTCGCCTGGAAGCGCGCCTGGGCGTAGTCGAAAGTGAATGAGAGTCCTGCTATGAGTGAATCGATCATCGTTTGCAAAGAAGTCCATAAGTGGTTTGGCAACTTCCATGCGCTCAAAGGCGTAGGTATGGAGGTTAAAAAGGGGGAGGTGGTCGTCATCTTTGGCCCTTCGGGTTCAGGAAAATCGACCTTCATACGCACGATCAACCGCCTGGAGGAACACCAGCGCGGCACGATCATTGTGGATGGCATCGAATTGACCCACGATATACGCAATATCGCCGCCATTCGCAGCGAGATCGGGATGGTCTTTCAGCAGTTCAACCTGTTCCCCCATTTAACGGTCATGCAGAATATCACCCTGGCTCCAATCTGGGTGCATAAATGGCCCAAGGATAAGGCGGAGGAGATCGCCATGCAATTGCTCGAGCGGGTGGGCATCCCGGAGCAGGCGCATAAATATCCCGGTCAACTATCGGGCGGGCAGCAGCAGCGCGTGGCGATTGCGCGCGCGCTTGCCATGCAGCCGAAGATCATGCTCTTCGATGAACCTACCTCTGCGCTCGACCCTGAAATGATCAAGGAAGTGTTGGATGTGATGGCGGAACTGGCAAAATCAGGCATGACCATGCTTGTTGTCACCCATGAAATGGGTTTTGCCCGCGCCGTTGCGGATAGAATGTTCTTCTTCGATCAAGGTCAGATCGTGGAGAGCGGCTCGCCCGAGGACATATTCAAGAAACCGAAAGAAGAGCGGACGAAATTGTTCCTTTCGCAAATACTCAGTCACTGATAAAAAGAGGAGCCGGGTAACTATCCGACTCCTCTTTTTAGAATGCTGATTTTATGCCTGAAATTCTGCAACCATTTTGCCGTTGACCCAAAGCGTATATTTGCCTTCGGGGAAACTGCCGAGCGGGACGTTCACTTCAAAAGGTTGGAGCACTTCCGCGCAGATGACCGCCGGGTCGAGCACGGAGTACACATCCACAGCGACTCTTTTTTCCGAATCGGGCGGGCTGACTTTCACGCGCAACTGACTGCAGGGCGTGGGCAGGTTTCCTTTTAGGGATAGCATGAATTGCAGCGGGAAACTTTCCAGAGTCAGCATTTCTGTTGAATCCAGATACACCTCGCTGCGTAATAAATCAGCGTCACCAGGTTGTGAGGCGAAATCGCCCGTTTGCGGCGCGGACGGATTTGGATACGAAGGGTTCGGATATGAAGGATTTTGGTTTACAGGGTCGCCTGTGACTGGTTGGCAGGCGCTCGAAGCAAAGATCAAGATGGTGATGATAAACAAAATTTGTTTCATGCCTGCCTCCATTTTTTTTATATTGACGATGGGTCTTGCAGTTTTGTTCCGCTAATAAGCCGAAAAATCCCCGGCTGGCTCATCATTCACCCAGATCGTGTATCTGCCGCTGGAATATGTGCCAAGCATTATGCTCGCTTCGAACTGCTTGAAGACCCCTTCGCAGACGGTATCGGAATCCGTCAAACTATACACCTCAATGAAAACACGATAGTTTTCATCGGGCGGTTTGACGTTGATGCGCAGTTCATTGCAGACGCCCGGCATATAACCCAGGAAATTTACCAGTACGCGCGGCGGCGTAAATTCAAACCGCTCCGAAAGGTTGACGGATGTAATGGTCACATCCGCAATTTGCAGGCTGAGGTCTTCCGGTTTGGGCGCATAGGGGTTTTCCTCAGCGGTGATGCGAAATGGCGCTGAACCTGTTGATGTTGGTTCTACTGCCGGCGCGGGAAGACATGCGCTTAATGTTAGAAGAAGGATGAGAAAATGGATTCGCCTCATTCCTTCTTTTCCCTGCTTAAATTGATACTCTCAAATAATTTCGGCGCGACGACGTAAATCCCGCGTCCGCTCACGGGGACAGTTGAATCTGCCAGTTTGATTTCGCCTGTCGAGAATATTTTTCTCTCGTCCATTTGCGTGATGCGCGCTTCGAGAGTAAGCGCTTGATTCAACGGAAGCGGCTTGTGATAGTTGATCTCCAAATTGACCGCCGCCACCTTATGTCCAGCCGCCCAGACGACCAACCCCATAGCTTCATCCAAAATCGCCGCAGATGCGCCTCCGTGAGCATATCCAGGCGGACCTTGCTGCGCTTCATTCAATGTGAATTCGGATGTCATAATTCCGTCATCATCCACAAACCAGGTTAATCCAATACTGTGCGGGTTGTCGTGTCCACACACGAAACACCAGCCGTGATAGGGGAGTTGTCTTTTCATGAGTTTATTTTATCCCCTTTCATGCTAGAATTCACAAATGATGATCCACGTCAAACTGATCGCCAACTACCGTGACCAACTTCCGCCCGAAGCAAAAAACGGAGTGGTTGAAGTTGATGTCCCGGATGGTACAACTGTCCGCGAGGCGATTTCACGCTTTGACATCCCGCTCGATGATACAAGTGTTATCGTGCTGAACGGCTTGACAGTTGACATGAACACCCCGCTCAAAGAAGGCGACATAGTCACGGCTTTTTCAGCAATTGCTGGCGGGTAACTTATATACTGGTGGTTGAGTAGTTCCGAGCCGTTTTTTGGCGAGGAACGTATCGAAACCACCACGAATGGAAAATACCTCAGTGACATGGTGGTTTCGATACGCCCTGCGAAAAGCACGCAGGGCTACTCAACCACCGCATAAGGAGAAAATATATGTACGGCTGGCACCTCAAAATTCTACGCGTTAACCTCACCACCAAAAAAGTAACACAGGAAGATGTTGACCCCAGGATCGCGCGCGATTACCTTGGCGGGCGCGGATGGGCGATTCATTATCTCTATAATGAAATGGACCCAATGGCAGATGCGCTCTCGCCTGAGAATGTGCTGATCTTTGCAACAGGTCCGCTGACTGCCACACCCGCACCGACGGGCAACCGCTATATGGTTGTGACCAAATCACCGCTGACGGGTGCGTTGGCGCATTCCAATTCGGGCGGCGAATTCCCAACGTGGATGAAGCGCACGGGATTCGACATGTTCATCTTCGAGGGGAAATCTCCGGAGCCGGTATATGTCTACGTAAACGAGGATCAAGTCGAGGTTAGGTCAGCGGCGCATGTTTGGGGGAAGGAAGTGCCTGAGACCACAGATATCCTAAAGGCAGAAACCTCCAACGAAGCGAGAGTCGCATGTATCGGCCCTGCGGGTGAGAACCTCGCATTGATGGCTGCGATCATGAACGATAAGAATCGCGCGGCGGCTCGCTCGGGAGTGGGCGCGGTGATGGGTAGCAAGAATCTCAAAGCCGTGGTTGCGATGGGAAATAATAACCCGCCGCTGCATAACCCTGAGGGAATGCGCGAGTTGAGCGTGACCACGTCCAAAGATGTGGGTGTGGATATTAAGAAGGGTTCGAACCTGCGAATTTATGGCACGGCGTATGTGCCGCAAGTGACCAACACACTCGGCATTTTGCCGACGCGAAATTTTTTGCAGGGCACGTTTGAACATACCGATAAAATTGACGGCGTTGCGCTCAAGGAACAATTTCTGATCAAGCATGTGCCTTGTTATCGCTGCCCCATTTCGTGCGGACGACTGACCGAAGTGCCGGATGGTCCGTACAAGGGCAAAGGTGAAGGTCCTGAATATGAAACGATCTCATCGCTTGGCACAGGCTGTGGTGTGAGCAATCTCGCCGCATTGACTAAAGCAAATTATCTGTGCAATGAATATGGCATGGATACGATCACAACCGGCATGACAATTGCCGCTGCGATGGAAATGTATGAGAAGGGCTATATCTCCGAAGAAATTATCGGAATGCCGTTGAAGTTCGGTGACCATGATGCGATGATCGCGATGATCAAGAAGATGGCGTATCGCGAAGGCTTTGGGGACGATCTCGCGCAAGGCAGTTATCGCCTCGCGGAAAAATATGGTCATCCAGAAATTGCGGTCACCACACGCAAGCAGGAATTCCCCGGTTATGATCCGCGCGGTTCGCAGGGCATGGGCTTGCTGTACGCCACATCCAACAAAGGTGCGTCGCACATGGAAGGTGATGTCGCGTATGAAGAAGTCTTCGGTGTGCCTGTCAAGGAAAATCCGCTCACGACCGATGGCAAAGCCGAACTCGTCAAGCGCTTCGAAGATTCATTCGCGTTGATTGACAGCGCGGGCTTGTGCGTTTTCCTTGCCATCCGTTACGTCTTTAGCAAAGAGCGCATGGTTTGGCCCGAGAGACTTTCCGAGATGATGAATCTCACCACAGGCGCGGGCTACACACCCGAAGAAGTGATGCTCGCCGCCGAACGCGTGTATAACCTTGAGCGTATGTTCCTTCTCAAAGCAGGTTCAACCGAAGATACACTTCCGTATCGCATGTTGCACGAGCCATTGCCCGATGGTCCCGCCAAAGGCAAGGTTGTCGAACTCGATAAGATGCTGCCTGAGTTTTACAAACTCCGCGGCTGGGATGAGAAGGGTGTGCCGACGAAAGAGAAGTTGATGGAGTTGGGATTATAGAACTCTGGAATCCAGGAGCTTGCTCCTGGATTTTTTTGTTTATCGGAACATTTTCTTGGCTATAACATTTCCAGCCCTATCTAATTTTTCCTAGCTTGAACATTTTCCTTCTCGATTCTTTCCGCCCTCATAGTTGATTCTGTTTTCTCAGGCATTGTCCATACCTCATACTCGCACGTGGATAAATCGCCCGCGCTATTTTTACCAAGCCCGCTACCCACAGAGCGCTTTGCGAAGCGGACTCTTTTCCCCGTTCCACCAATTCAAAATCCGTAACGCCCGCAGGGTATTCCACCTGCTGGGGTGACCGGCCTTTTCCAAGTCAAAATATTTCCTTCCAGACATGCCGCTGTTCAACGTCCAGAGTCCCTCCTTCTTTTGTTTCTTTTGCAAGAGTTCAATTGCATCGGACATGCGTTCGTCTCGCGGAGCATCGCAGGCGCGGAAATAATCGAGCGCGCGCAGGAAGTCATAGCGCCAACGCGGCGGAAAGGGCATCGCCGTCATCTTCGCGTCGAAGACTTCCCCGGTTCGGTGGGATTTATACAGGCGATGCGCAAGCAGGAATTCATGTCCACGCGCACGGACTTGGGTGATCCGCTTTTTCTTTTCGGGATACGTACATTGGTATTCGTACAGTCCTTCAAGTGCTGAGATCGTTGTATGAAACGATGAGTGGGTTGCGCCCTTGCGAGATTCGCAGTTCCAACCGCCGTCGGGCATTTGTTCCCCGATTACATACGAAGCGACAGCATGGATTCGCTCATCAGGGTAGCGGAAATATGTCAGCAGGGCGAGGATCATGCTCGTGACGCAGGTCTCACTGTATTTCCAGGAATATGAAAAGAAGTTGATGCCCCCATCCGTGTAAAAACCTTCATCGAGAAACAACTTGCATGCCCGCTTTGCCCGCGGGTTATTCGGTGGCAATCCCAGTTGACGCAAGGTCAGCATGGTGTAAGTGGTGGAAGTCCACTTTGGGCCGTACATTCCGCCGCCCCATGTTCCGCTGGAATCCTGCAGAGAAAGCAATCGCGCACCCCAGCCTTGCTTTGCAATTTTCCTGCGTTCGGATTCATACTTTGCGGGGCTTGCATTCAACAAATCCCGTTGGACCTGCCAGCGTATGGATGGGTCGCCTTCGAGTAACCAGGAAATGATCTCAGGTTTCATTTTAGAAAAGAGTTTTTAGATCAGCGCTTGCAAAATATTTCCGATATGCAGATGTTTCATTGAGTATACCTTTCAAGGCAAGAAATAATTCCGCCTGTAAATATTTATTGCTAGAGCCGCTGTCCTCTGTGGCGGACAAGGTAACTTGATCATCTTCCATGCCCATGGATAAATGACCTCCCGTTGCCAGCCATTCCAACCCAATTTGGATGGCGCTCTCGCGCGAAGCCATCGCCGCCGCCAACTCATGGACCGTCGCTTTGCCGCCGCGTTGATTGATCGCATATTTGCATAAACCTGCAAGTCGGTTTAGATAATCTTCAGGTTTTTCCTCGGCAGGAGGAACAGCAAAAACATAAATCGCCTTTGGCTTGACGATCTCCAATGCTTTTCGTAATTCAACTGGCGATGGGGGAGTTGTGTAGATCGCGAATTCATCGGCTTGGTATAAATCAAAGCGGGATTTGCCTTTTACTTTTTCTGCACCTTCTGCCCAAACCAACGTTGAACGTTCAACGTTAAACGTTTTATGTCGCATGTCCCGAATCTCGATTCTCGATTCCCGAATTTCCATAGGCTTTTCCGCATCGCGTATAACTCGAAATTCTTCAAACTGCAACGTGACTTGCTTCTGCCCGCGATAGGAACTGGCGCGCATGGAATAGGCAATGTCAAACTTGGTGTCTTCTTCTGGTAATGCCTCGCCTGCGCCGCCCCACCATAAAATGCTTTGGGTGTTTCCACTTTCATCTTCGATATTCAAGCGCAGGTGTTCTTTTGTCTTTCCAATTGTCGACACGGACTTCATCGTCACGCCACGCGAAGCCAAAGTCAGTGACGGATTCCCTGCTCCAAAAGGTGTGAGCATTTCCAGTGAATTTGCCAACTCGAGATTGAGTTCATTTAATTCCAGCCACGCGTCTATTTGCAAAGTGGGCTCTTCGCGCACGATCTCACCGAGTTGCTTTTCAATCGCTCTGCCAAGTCCTCTGCGAAACTCGGTTAATTTATCCGCATCAAAGGCCATGCCTGCCGCCATTGGGTGACCGCCGAAACTGCGTAAAATATCCTTTTGTGATGCAATTGCTTCTGTAATGTGTAATCCCTCAATTGAACGTGCTGACCCGCGCATGATGCCGTCCTCAGATTCATTCAGGAGGATTGCAGGCTTGTGATAACGGTCAACGAGTTTGTTGGCGACAATTCCCACCACGCCGCCGGGCCAGTTTGGATGCGATAGCACAATCGCAGGTTCGCTGAGCAGGTCTGGGTTGACGCGCAGTTGTGCTTCTGCCGCTTCGTACACTTGACTCGTCAATAATCTGCGTTGCACGTTCAGTTCTTCAATTTGCGCGGCAAGCACACGCGCTCGCGCAGGGTCTTGTGTGAGCAATAATTCAACGGCAGGATTTGCATCGCCCAAGCGGCCAAGCGCATTTAATCGCGGCGCAAACGTAAAGCCGATGGTTTCTTCGGTCAGTGTTTCAAGATTGATGCCTGATAATTCGGCAATAACTTTTAAGCCCATGCGTTTGGTCTCGCGTAATGCCTGAATTCCTTTTTGTGCGAGAGAACGTGTTTCGCCCTTTAATAATGCCACATCAGCAATTAATCCCAACGCAACCAAATCCAGCAAATCTTCTGACGATGGACGATTGACAATGGACGATTCATGGTCAATCGTCTGTGGTCTGTGGTCTAAAAGAGCTTCTGCCAACTTGTACGCAACCCCAACTCCTGCCAAATTTGCAAGCAAATGATCTTTTGGCAATAATTTTGGATTGATGATCGCAACTGCATTTGGGAGTGTTTCCCCCAAGTCATGATGATCTGTGATGATTACCCCCACACCGCGCGAGTCGGCGTAATCAATCGCATTGTGGGCAGTGATGCCTGTGTCACATGTGACGATCAACTTCGCGCCGTTATCAATGATCGGCTTGAGTGTTTCAATATGAACGCCGTGACTTTCCTTGCCGCGGATCGGGATGTAATAGAGGACATTCGCGTTGAGAGATTGAAGGGTTTGTACCAGCAGAGCAGTGGATGTTTGACCATCCACGTCGAAGTCACCCCAAACGCAGATCATCTCTTTGTTGTGGATAGCCAATAAGATACGTTCTACCGCAGGTTCAATACTTGGATACGGCGTAGAGGGAAGCGCATCTGGATGCAAAAACGCTTCGGCCTCTACGGGGGAACTGATTCCGCGTCGGATGAGAGTCTGCGCGGCCAACGGATGCAAGCCGAGGACTGAGAAAGAAGCGGGGACGTTTACGGGATGAGGGTCAAGCCAGCGAGTCATTTGAGTAAGTATCATGTGTCAAGTGATAGGTGTCAAGTTTGCCGTATAATTCCCTGTATGGTCGATATTGGTTATTCGGGCACTCCGCTTGCGAAGAAGCTTGGGATCAAATCCCCTGTGAAGTTATTGACGGTCAACGCGCCGCAGGAATACAAGTCGTGGTTGGGAGATTTGCCCGAAGGTGCATCGTTGGTTACGAAAGCACGGAAACCCATCGAAGCCGCGCATGTATTCACCACCGAGAGCGCGTTTCTGGATGCGATTCTTTCAAGGTTGCGAAACGAATTGAAGCAGGACGGCTTTATATGGATATCATGGCCCAAGAAAACTTCCAAAGTTCCCACTGATATTACCGAAGATATAATTCGTGAAATCGCTTTGCCGCTTGGCTTTGTGGATATCAAGGTCTGCGCGGTGAGCGAAGTATGGTCGGGGCTGAAGTCGGTGATACGAAAATCGGAGAGGAAAATGAAGTGACAGTCACTTCGAAAGTGACTGTCACTTTTCAACTTATAACGGTTCAAATCTTGCAGTGAAATGTCTCAAGAGTTCAGGTGCGTATGTGAATTTATACCCCCGAATTTTATCTGCACGCGCTTTGATCTTGATCAGCGAATCAGCAACGTAATCCATGTGACTTTGCGTATACGTTCTGCGAGGAATGGCGAGACGCAACAGTTCGAGTTTGGGATAGATCATTTTTCCTGAATCGGGATCGGGATAGGCGAACATGACCGAGCCGATTTCACAGCCGCGAATCGCTCCCTCGCGATAGAGTTCCACTGCCAGCGCCTGACCGGGAAATTCGCTCTGCGGAATGTGCGGCAGGACGGCGGCGGCGTCGAGGTAAACAGCGTGTCCGCCTGCGGGTTGGATGGTGGGGATGCCTGCTTCGTTGATACGCGCGGCGAGGTAGGCGGTCTGTCCCAAACGATATGCAAGATAAGCTTCATCCAGGCCTTCATATAAACCGACTGCCATCGCGTCGAGGTCGCGGCCCGCGAGTCCGCCGTAGGTGGGGAAACCTTCGCGCAGGATCAATTCATTTTTCACTTGCTCGAAGAGCACTTCATCGTTCAAACATAGCAAGCCGCCGATGTTGACGATCGCGTCCTTCTTGGCAGACATGGTCATGCCGTCGGCGAGACTGAACATTTCGCGCGCGATCTCTTTGACGGATTTGTGCTCAAAGCCAGGTTCCCGCTCCTTGATGAAGAAGCAGTTTTCGGCGTAGCGCGCAGCATCGATGAAGAACGGGATTCTGTTTGCAGCGTAGACATCCGCAACTGCTTTTAGATTTTCCATCGAAACGGGCTGACCGCCTCCCGCGTTGTTTGTAACTGTCATCATCCCGAAGGGAATGTTCGCCACCCCGACTTTTTCAATGAAGGCTTTGAGTTTGGCGATATCCATGTTGCCTTTGAAGGGATGCGGATCCGCGGGGTCGAAGGCTTCGTCAATGACGAGGTTGGCGGGACGACCGCCGCGCGCGCGGATGTTGGCGTCGGTGGTGTCGAAGTGCATGTTCGAGGGGATGAAGTTGCCAGGCTTGACGAGGCACGCGGCTAGGATGTTCTCGGCGGCGCGTCCCTGATGCGCCGGGACGAAATACTTGAAGCCAAAAATATCCTCCACCGCGGACTTGAGCCGCAGGTACGAGCGCGCGCCCGCGTAGGATTCGTCGCCGCGCATGATGGCGGCCCATTGCTCTGAACTCATCGCGCCTGTGCCAGAGTCGGTCAGCAGGTCAATGAAGATGTCTTCGGCTTTCAGGGCGAAGACGTTATAGCCTGCTTCTTTGAGTGCGGCTTCGCGCTCTGCAGGAGCGATGAGGCGAATTGATTCGGTTACTTTGATACGGAAGGGTTCGGGTGGGTAGGGGGCGGTCATTTGGTCTCCTTTAATTTGAGTGTGCGTCAAATTTTGGGTAGCGAGCCTGGCGTATTCCCCTGTACAGCCATTCGGTCTCCAATGACGAGACAATTCTACATCCAATTCACTTTTTCGTTCTGTAATAAATGTCATGAAATTCAACTAAAACAAGAACGGACGTTATTTCGCGTCCGTTCTTTAATGCGTTCCTTTGATGCGGAATGGTTCGGGAGGGTAGGTAGGCATTTATTTTCCTTATTTTATTTTGGAGACTCTAAAGGTCTGTCAGACCTTTAGAGTCTGATATTATTTGAGGCGAATCGTTTCAGTCACTTTGATGCGGAAGAGTTCGGGTGGGTAGAGACGGGCATTGAGATTCAGGACTAGCGATACACAGCTAGAGGATTAATCACGATGGCAGGCCCACTAACTGATTCACTCATTTTCATTTTTGATTTATTTTTATTGCTTTTCAGTGCGAGACGTTGTTGCCTATTCAGTTGTAAAGACTCTAAATCAGGGATGAGACTAAAAACATCAATTTTTTCTCCCTTTTTCAAAATCTTCTGAACCTTGCCAAATACATATGCTTCACCTTGAAAATCGGATGCATTTCCTGCTATAAAATCCCTATTCAGTTCAACCGGGAAATGGTACTTAGATATCGATTCTACTTGGAAAATCAAAGGTATAGCTTTAGATTGAATTATTCTTCCTAAATCACCAATTCCAGAAAGCAAATTTAAGTCGCTATCTGACATTACTGTGCCGAACTTCTGTACCAAACTCGCGAGAGAAGAAAATCCTTGTATTTGTTCAATCTGTAAAAACAGAGATGATGTTCGCATATTGGCTTCTACTTCTAATATGTCACCCTTCTTAATTTCATTCCAAAACTGTTCGTCAAATAAACCTAAATGCTTTATCTCTTCTTGAGAATCCAGTACTTCATAAAGTTTTTGAAATTGTGCGGGGGGAGTAAGTGTTCTTTTTGCTTTTGTCTCTTTTGCAGTTTCAGAGGACAAATTTCCCTCGATGGCATAAATCCCAACCTTGCCGCTTTTTTCGCTTTTTCTGTTTCTGAAACATCAAATTCCTGTTCTAAATACCCATCAATTGTAGCAAGATAATTTGAAAGCATGTTTGTATTCAAGTACAAGAAATCGCGCAACATAACCATAACAAACTCCCATTTTACAGATTAGGATAGTTCAAAGTATACAAGATTTGGCTGTGTTAATCTTTGACGCTTCGTATGTGGCTTTGCAATGCTCGATCAAGCCAAGGTAGGTGGAGCTGAGGCTTGCCCTGAGCCTGTCGAAGGGAAGACTTTCATGGTGTTGATTCTCGGTGGTTGGTGTCTGCTTCAAAATAAAGCCGCGTCGAACCTGACGCGGCTTTTCAATCTTGTGGTTATTAGTCGGATGCAGATAAAGATTGAGCAACACGCTTATGTCCCGTTCGCGCTTTGCTGATCTTCTTGCGTGACTTTGGCGCGATGGAGATCAATGTCCGCAAGGCATTGTTTACGGACTCGGCGTCTGGAAAATACTCACGCACATCTGGCGCAAGCATTACCGCACCTTCTTCCAACTTGAAATTTTGGACAACGGTTGTGCCATCTTTTTTATGGATGATGACGGTATGTCCCTGCTGATATGCCGCCGCATGCTTTCCGCGCACGCCTCCGCTGAAATCATACTCAGCGCGCATTTCTTCAACTTTCTTTTTGGGTTTATTGGAATTGTTCTTCATATATCCTGCGTTCGGGTGGCGTTGCTTTTCTGCAACTGATGATTCGGATTTTGTTTCTACGCTCTGTATAAACGACAACTAAAAGTTTTCCGTTGGCAGACTTGCCAATATCAATAAAACGTTGTTCTTCCATGGAATGATCTGGATCATCAACGGTAATGGAGAATGGGTCACCGAAAACAGACTTGGCTTCCTCAAAACCGATCTTGTGTTTTTTGAGATTGATTTCGGCTTTTTCTTCGTCCCATTCAAAAGGAATTGCCATTGTTTTGTTTCCTTGTCTGTATTATACAACAACCGCTTTGCGATGTTCGATCAAGTCAAGGTAGGTGGAGCTGAGGAGGACTTTCATAGTGTTGGTCCTCGTTGGTTGGGGGTTCGGCGGACTAAAGTCCTGCCTCAGTACGTGGAAGCCCTTCGGGCTGGGTGAGTCCGCAGGACTTTTATGTGCTGAGCAAGGGCTTTCCGAGCGGTTGATGCGCGGCTTTGCAGTGTTCGATCAAGTCACGGTAGGTGGAGCTGAGGCTTGCCCTGACGGTTCGACTCGCTCCGCGGCTCACCGTGTCGAAGGGAAGGTTTTCATGGTGTAATCCTGGTCTCGATACGGCGGCGGAAGCGGAGTAATCCTGCAAGGACGTATTGAATCCCGCGCCTACTCGACCATCGATACCTTTGAGCTTTTTCGAGTCGTGCGGACGCGGGTTTCCTTCAAGTGAATCAATGTGATTGGAAATCAGGCGGGCGTAGTCAGCAGGGATGGATTCCAAGTCTTTGTATGCCTGACGGCGCAGGTCAATTTGGTACATGGCTATTCCCCCAGTTTCAATTCTTTCTTTGCAGTTTTCGGTGGTGGCACAAAGTAAGTGACGATCCTCAACGCGAATTTCACGAATGAGCGAATGCCGTGAATTTCTTCTCTTTTCATTCGTAAAATTCGCCAATTCGCGCCATTCGTGTTCCAAGAACGAAGGTCGCGCATCGGCATCACTTACCAATAGACCACTACCGTAATTTCTTCAGAGTCGCTGCTTTTTACATCGGAAACATCAATCTTGTCTGCAAATAAATTATCTAAGGCTTGCTTGATGTGATTTACTTGGATTCTTGACATAGCTTCCTCTTTTGATTATTTCAATATACCTTGTTCAACAGGATGTCAGGTATTATAACTGCACTTCCTTGGTTCTAAAATTTAAATACAGAGAGAGTCGATATGTTTTGTAGTTTGTCTTTGTCTGTGGCATAATACCAAAGTTAGGAACAAACCCAAACTACCCAACCACGAGCCTCCCATGACCACTCCCCTCATCGAATGTATCCCCAACTTCTCCGAAGCGCGGCGACCCGAAGTGGTAGACCAGATCGCCGCCGCCATCACTTCTGTCGAAGGCGCGCGTCTGCTTGACCGTTCCTCCGACCTCGACCACAACCGCACGGTGCTGACCTTCGTGGGCACACCCGAAGCCGTGGAAGAAGCCGCTTTCCGCGCTATAAAGACTGCCGCCGAACTGATTGACCTCAACCAGCACACGGGCGCGCATCCACGCATCGGCGCGACGGATGTTGTGCCATTTGTTCCCTTATCCAATGTAACAATGGACGAGTGTATTGCACTTGCCAAAAGGTTAGGTCAACGCGTTGGAAGCGAACTCAGCCTGCCCGTCTACTTGTATGAAGCGGCGGCAACTCATCCCGAACGCGCTAATCTTGAAAATATCCGCAAGGGTCAATTCGAGGGACTCAAACTCGCCCTGAGCGGAGCCGAAGGGGAATCCGATCCGAATCGCACGCCCGATTTTGGTCCCAGCAAACTTGGCACAGCGGGCGCGACCGTAATCGGCGCGCGGGAGCCGCTGATTGCCTTCAATGTTTATCTCACCACCGACGATGTCAGCATCGCAAAGAAGATCGCCAAAGCCATTCGTCATTCATCGGGCGGGCTTCGTTATGTGAAGGGACTTGGCTTGCTTGTGGATGGCCGCGCTCAGGTCTCGATGAATCTCACGGACTTCCACGAGACGCCGCTTGCGCGCGTGGTCGAAACCATCAGGCGCGAAGCCCAGCGCTACGGCGTCAGCATTCATCACAGCGAACTCGTCGGATTGATTCCCCAGGAAGCTTTGGTGGATGCGGCGGTCTGGTACACCCAATTGGATCAATTTGACAAGGGACAAATTCTGGAAAGTAGACTCTATTCATCAGACGGAGGACGACGGACAACGGACGACGGTCAATCGTCTATCGTCCGCGGTCTTTCTTCGCCCCAGCCTGCTTCTTTCATAGACGAATTAGCCGCTCCGACGCCGACTCCCGGCGGCGGTTCTGCGGGAGCTTATGCAGGCGCAATGGGCGCAGGACTTGTTTCAATGGTCGCAGGACTAACCATCGGTAAGAAGAAATATGCTGAAGTCGAAGCTGAGATGCAAGCCATTAGAGTGATGGCTGAAAGTTTACGCAAAGAACTCACCCAAGCGGTGGACGACGATGCTGCATCTTTTGAAGTTCTCATGGCGACATTCAAACTTCCAAAAGATACCGACGAGCAAAAATATGCGCGCAATGCGGCAATTATCCAGGCTACACTCAACGCCGCGCATGTCCCGTTGCATGTTGCCAGTCACGCCGTCAAAGTGATGGAACTCGCCTTGAAGTGTGCAAAAGATGCCAATCTCAACGCCATCAGCGACTCTCTGTCCGGCTTTGCCATGTCCCGCGCCGCTCTCACCGCTGCAGGCTACAACGTGAGAATCAATATCAATTCGTTGGAAGATAAGTCAGCAGGGGCGAAGATGTTGAAAGAACTCTCTGTCCTCGAAAAGAAAGCCGATAAACTAGAAAAAGAGATCCGGGCTGTTATGAAAAAGCGCGGAGGGGTCTGACTCTGGAGTCCAACAGCTTGCTGTTGGACATTCTCTAACCCCGTTCAGCAAGCTGAACGACTCCAGAGTCAATCAAAATCATCATATATATCCACACGATCGATCGGCTGGTTCATTACCGTATTCTGAAAAGACACATCCGCCTTTTCCAAAAACCAACTGTAACTGCAAAACGGATACTCTTCCGCATTCTCAGCCAGCCCATGTTTTACAGGGTTAAGATGAACGTAATGCAATCTCGCGTGATAGGAAGTTTCATGTGTAATGCAAGTATCCCAGTAGTTGTGCCAAACTTTCCGCCCCAATGTTTTGTCCAACCGGTTCAACTCAACTGCAGATTTGGAATGGAATTGCAGAATTAATGTTTCCAACGTGAGCGCGTTTTCAGGAGCCTGTCCGATAAAATGGTAATGGTTTTCAAGAACTGACCATGCTTCCAATGCCCAGCCCCAATGCCTGGCACGCTCAAGTAAAATATCACAAACAAGAGATTTGCGTTTCTCATCAATCAACAATCGCTTATTGTATAAGAGCGACCCGGTCACAATGTACATCGCATTCGGCACAAAATAATGCGGCGGGTTGTGCGGATATGTTTTATAAATGTCGTCCATCGCATTATTATAACTCTGGAGTCGGGAAGCCTGCTTCCCAGACCTCGCCAGCAAGCTGGCGGACTCCAGAAAAACAATGTCAATGAATCGTAGATTGAATTTTTTCCTATTACTTCTTCTCACAGCCTGCGCGCCTGCTGCGAGGGTTGTCGCGTTGCCTGAGGCTGCAGCGACTCAATTTGTTGTCGCAGCCGAACCGACAGCGACATCCATCCTGCCCTTGCCGACGGCGACCTTGATCCCCTGTGACCCGGCCGCTGAGGAATTCTGTATCGTGGAAGGGAATTTTATTTTCCAGAATCCGCTTGGACCTGATCCTGTCCTTGCGATTGCGGGTAATTATTCCTATGGCTCGACCGATGAAGGAAAGCGTGAACCTCACAATGGTGTCGATCTGCAAAGCAGGGAAGGCGCTCCGGTGTTTGCTCCTGCACCCGGACTGGTGATATTTGCCGGCACTGACGATAAAACCCGATTCGCCCAGTGGGCCGATTATTACGGGAATTTGGTTGTGATCGAACATGAAGAGGGTTTATATACGCTTTATGGACATTTATCGAAAGTCCACGTTAGGGCAGGAGAGCGGGTGAGCGGCGGGGATGTCATAGCCGCTGTCGGTCATACGGGTATTGCGGTTGGCAGTCATTTGCACTTTGAAGTTCGTACAGGCGGCGACGTTACCGATTACTTTTCCACGCAAAACCCCGAACTATGGCTGGCTTTACCAGAGGGTGTGGGAGCTTTGTCCATCACGCTGGACTCAAAAACCAATCACAAAATTCAGCGGAAACTTGTAATTTGGCGTTATTTTGCCGGGACGGATACCCTGCAAGAAACTTACTATGCTTCCACTTATCCTAAAGGTTTTGAACAAAACAAAGAGGATTCTGTCCTGAGCAATCTGCCGCCCGGGCGTTATCGAATTGCATTCACCGATTCGACCGGGCTGCACGAACGCATGGTCAATGTGGAGGCACGCAAACTGACGCAGGTAGTCATCAAATTGAAATAACGTTCAACAACAAAGAACTCCGGGACAATTCATTATCCCGGAGTTCTATCCTGCCAGTCGCTATTCTCTAATCTCTATTCCTCTAAAGTCGAAATATCACCTTCAGGCAATCCCTGCGCTCTAGCCTTTAGCACGCGGCGCATGATCTTGCCCGAACGAGTCTTGGGAAGTTTATCCACAAACTTTACATCCTCAGGTCTTGCAATCGGACCCATGTGCGTGGAAACATGCTGACGCAATTCTTCGGCCAACTCAGGCGAGGGAGTAAACCCAGAGCGCAATAATACGAATGTGTGAATGGCTTGTCCCTTCACGTCATGCGGCAAACCGATCGCGGCAGCTTCTGCAACGGCCGGGTGACTCACCAATGCCGACTCCACTTCCGCAGTGCCGAGGCGGTGACCAGAGACTTTGATCACATCGTCCACGCGGCCGATGATCCAGAAATAACCGTCCTTGTCGCGTTTAGCAGAATCGCCTGTGGTATAGCGCCCTGGAAATTTGCTCCAGTATTGACTAACATAGCGTTCATCATCATTATAGATCGTCCGCAACATTGCGGGCCACGGATGCTTGAGCGTGAGATAACCTTCCGTATCGTCCGGGACAGGGTTGCCTTGCTCATCCACAATTTCCGCTTCCTGCCCAAAGAAGGGACGTGTGGCCGATCCGGGTTTGAGCGGCACCACAGGAGTTGGCGTGATCATAAAAGTGCCAGTCTCGGTCTGCCACCACGTATCCATGATCGGCCTCGTCTCTTTGCCAATGACACGGTGATACCAGCGCCAGGCCTCGGGGTTGATCGGCTCCCCGACAGTGCCGAGCAGGCGCAGGGAAGAAAGATCGTGTTTGTTCGGCCAGGATTCGCCGAAGCGCATGAGTCCACGAATGGCAGTGGGCGCGGTATAGAAAATCGTAATCCCATATCTTTCAATACATTGCCACCAGCGATTCGGATATGGATATGACGGACCGCCTTCGAACATAAAAGATGCCACGCCGTTGATCATGGGTCCGTAGACAATATAGGAATGTCCCGTGATCCAGCCCGGGTCGGCGGTGCACCACCAGCGGTCTTCATCCTGAACATCGAACACATACTTGAGCGTGGAGTAAGTGCCGACCATGTATCCGCCGTGCGTGTGGAGAATGGCTTTCGGCTTGCCAGTGGAGCCGGAAGTATAAAGAATGAAAAGCGGATCTTCGGCATCCATCACTTCAGTGGCGCATTTGCCGTTTGCAATGGGAAGCACGCACAGATCCTGATACCAATGATCGCGCCCAGATTCCATGACGACGGGATTGCCCACGCGTTTGACGACGATCACATTCTCAACAGATGGACAGCGCTTGAGCGATTCGTCCACGATGGCTTTCAATTCAACAACTTTGCCGTTCTGGTATGAACCGTCACAGGTAATAACAAGTTTTGAGTTGCTGTCTTCAATGCGCCCCTGCAACGAGTCAACTGAAAAACCGCCAAATACTACAGAGTGAATCGCGCCGATCTTTGCGCAAGCCAGCATGGCAAAGACGATCTCAGGCACACGTCCCATGTAAATGGTGACGCGCTCGCCCTTTTGTACGCCCATGGACTTGATGATATTCGCCATGCGCGAAACTTCGCGGTTCATTGCGAAATAGGAAAAGGTGCGTTCCGATTTGCCGTCTTCCGATTCCCAAATCAGCGCTAGTTGATTCTTGCGATGTGTTTTGAGATGCCTGTCAATTGCATTGTGAACGATGTTCGTCTTCGCCCCCACGAACCATTTATAGAAAGGTTTATTGGAATCATCCAAAACCTTGTCCCACTTCTTGAACCATTCCAGTTCCGAGGCCTCCTCGGCCCAAAAACCTTGCAGGTCCTTGCCCGCTTTTTCAGCCAGCGCATCCCAATCCTTCAAACGCGCCTGCGCCACAACCTGCTCCGATGGATAATAAACTTCACCTTCCAATTCTTTTGGCTTGCTGGTCTTTGCCATGAGTATCTCCTGGATCTGGTTAGAATATTAGCGGCTATTATAAACGAAATGGGTGTGTTTCATTTGAGTTGAAACCTGAGTAAGGTTGAAGGGTCAAGCTACCCAAGGCATTTGAAGGTAAGCACTGGAGTGGAAGCCACTTCGGGCTGAGGGGCCGGTCCGCTTGAGGGGGTGGGTTGTCAACGGACTCTTCGCGCGGATGCTCTCAACGGACCGCTTCGCGTAACGGATGAAAGGTCGGATGTCTTCCAATAAATTACGTATGTTATACTCCGCGTTGAAGAAGGAGAGTCCTATGCAGGAAAAAATCACAATCACGCTTCCTCAAAATATTCGCTCCGCGCTGGACGTTGTTCTTACTCAAGAAGGAAAATCGGCAAACGACTTAATCAGCCAGGCAATCGCGGAATATCTTTTCTTTCGGGAATTGCGCTTATTGCAGGAGCGATTGACGGCCAAAGCGCAACTACGCGGTATTTTTAGCGAAGAAGAAGTGTTCGATCAAGTTTCATGAAAGTATTGTTGGATACGAACGTTTTGATCGCGGCGTTCATTACGAAAGGCGTATGCAGCGAGCTTTTAGAACATTGTTTGCGCCGTCACGACGTCGTTGTTTCGGAGTTTATACTTGATGAGTTTCACAAAAATCTTGTGAAGAAATTTAGGTACAGCGCCGAAGACGCCGATAGCGTAATTCAGTTATTGCGTTCCCGCGTTTTCTTATCCAAGCCAATCCCTCTTTCACAACCTGTTTGCAGGGATGTGGACGATGATATGGTCATCGCTGCTGCGCTTGCGGGAAGGGCGGCTTGCATAATCACTGGCGACAAAGATTTACTTGAATTGAAAGTGCATCAGGGAATTGCAATCCTCAAGCCCGCTGACTTCTCCGCATTTGAAGCGGAACATTCGTAATCAAAATTTTCCTATAACAAGACCTCCGAGACGCTTCGCATAAAATCTCGGAGGTCTTCTGCTATTGCACCCAATCCAAAATCTTATGCCACATCCCCGCAAGTGGCAAAAACCACGGACGGCCATCATACAGTCCCAGTGGCGCATTTGGAAAATCAAAACGCGCAAACGGATGCCCTTTTATATTTCCGTTCAACATGACTTCTGCAACAGTCTTGCCCAAATGAGCGCCCATTGCCACACCATGCCCTGCATAGCCAAGCGCATAATGCACGCCGTCCAACTCGCCGACATGCGTCATCATATCAAATGCAAAATCAAGCGTGCCGCCCCAAACATATTCCACTTTTGTATTATTCAATTGCGGGTACACCTGAACCATTTCACGTCGTAAAATATCCGCGCTTCGTTTTATTGTATTTGCGGTTTCAGGAAAAAACGCCGCGCGCCCGCCGAAGATCATGCGGTTATCCCACAGCCTGAAATAATTCAAATAATGTTTGTAATCAAAGATCATTCGATTCTTCGGGCTGAGTTCGCGCGCAAGTTCGTCCGATAACCTTTCCGTTGCAATAATGAACGACCCGATCGGAATGATTTTCCTCTGCAATTTCTTTGTGACATTTCCTGTATACCCGGATGTCGCTACAAAAACGGTTTCTGCCGTTAACGAACCTCTCTCTGTCTCGATGACAAAACGATTCTCCCCCCGCCTTAGCCTGTTCACTCGCGCTCGCGCGCAGAGCATTGCCCCCGCCTTTTCCGCCGCGCCCGCGAGTCCCGCCACAAATTGAGCAGGGTTCAATCCGCCGCTGACCTCGTCCAACAACCCGCCGTGATAGATATTTGAGCCGATCTCGCTTTTCAATTCATCAGGCGGCACAAGCCTGACCTTGTGATTGAATTCTCTTGCCATAAATTCCACTTCATCTTTTAAGGCTTCATAATGTTTTGGTTTGTTGGCAGTCAGCAGGTGACCGTGTCTTGCGAATCCACAATTGATATTTTCTTCCTTGATGATTTGTTCGACGGTACCTACCGCATCAAGTGAATATTGAAATAATGTTTTTGCCAGTTCACGCCCGTATTTTTTGATGACAGTCGCCATCCCCACTTTGAGGCCTGTCAATGCCATGCCGCCGTTGCGGGAACTTGCGCCCCAGCCAATTGTTTGCGCTTCGAGCACAACAACTTTCGCCCCATGCTTTGCCAGTGCCCGCGCCGCGCTCAACCCCGTATATCCGCCGCCGATAATTGCCACATCCACTTTGGCGGGGATGGGTGTCAGGCTTGAATCATCGGGCATTTTTACGGTTGTATGCCAGTAGATTTGTTTATTCATGATTCTTTTTTCTGAGTGCAGGAGCTTGCTCCTGCAAGCTGACGGACTCCAGAGTTACGCCAAAATTTCTTTCCAATCCAATTCATCAAATGCTTTATGCAAGCGATGCCCATCTTCAACAGCAATGTATTCCAAATTCGTAAACACGTCCCGCGCGATTTCCTGCACTTCATGGGGCGGGACAATATCATCCTGCAATCCATGCACAAGTACGGTTGGCACGTCAACAGGCGCAAAATGCTCCGACGTGAATTCAGTCAGCATCAAGGCAGGCGCAAGCAGGACGAGTTTCCGCACTTGTTCAGGATGCCTGCAGGTGAAAACCGCGCTCATCAATCCGCCGTAGGATGAGCCAATGATCGTCCACTCTTTTTGATTGCCCAGGATCGGATATAACTGTTGCATGCGTTCTTCAAATGAGCCTGTGAAATCGGGCGTAATCATGCCGGGGAATAATTGCGCGAATTGGCGCGCTTTTCCGCTCTGGCTTGTGCTTTCCAACCCATGAAGGTAGATCAGTTTTGAGTTAGACATCCCGCCCACCTTTCTTGCTTTTCCGTCTGACCGTTTTAATGGCTGCGGCTTTCGGTGAACGCGTGGTTTTCATTTTACGAGTTGTTTTCATTTTTACTTCAACTGATTTTGAAACGGACATATTTCCCACGAATTCCCCTGGCGCTTCGTCGAGATCTTTTTGGGCGGTCAGGGGTTGCGGTATTAACAGGTTGTGTAACTCCTTCTGCAATGGAAGCGGGAAGGAGGTTGCAATGCGCCGTAACGTCACAGCAGTCATTGGGTTCTGTGAATGCGTCAATACCTGCTTGAGCATGAAGGTGGTTTCATACGCAGAAGCGCGATACAACGCCACGATCAACTCTGTCAAAACGTTCTGCAAAGTCGAGGGCGCCTCTTCAATTACAGGTTCGACAATATCAAAAATGGGAGGCAGGTTGGCGTATGCTGTATCCGCGATCATTGGCAGGAGGGCTTGAATACCGTTCGACCACGTCTGTGAGCGTTCGGGATGCAGATATTCACGCACCAGGGCAAGGAATTGATTTGGTGTTTCCTTCCTCATACGGGCAAGGCTGGTAGATAACAACGCCGAGCGCACATCTGTATCACGGACTTGCTGAGTCCAGGCGGTCAGCCGCGGGAGCAGGCGCTCTTCCTGCGGGGGGATTCGTCCCAGTAAAAATGCCGCCAACAGGCGTGTTTCGAGCGCGCCTTCATCCCAAAGAATATCTGCAAGCGCCAGGGCATAATCTGGATTGGCTTCTGCGATAGCGGAAAGTTCGTTCTCAATTTGTGTGACTACTGCGGCTGGAGTACGGTACGTCTTTGAGTTGGAACCAGGGGCAATATTTTGTTTCGTCCGCAAAGTGTGGTTGACATAGAACTCCAGCACCTCGCGTAAATGCTTCATGAACTCATCAGGCAGAAAGAAAAAATCTGCCAGGCGGTTGGCTTGTTTACGCAGGCGGGCGAGGTCTATGGCGGGCATGGTTTCAGTGATCAGTAATCAGTAATCAGTGAACAGTTATCAATCACTAATAAACTGATCACTGATTACTAGTTTTAATATGCTCTTGCAAAATATACTTTTCGTTTGGATGGCTTGCCGCAGACAATACATGTGCCTGCCTCTGCGGGTTGTTCGAATGGAATATTGCGGGTAGTGGCTTTGGCTTCTTCCTTAACTTTGGTTTCACATTCTTTTGACTCGCACCAATAGGAGAATGCCCATCCATCAGCGACGACTTTTTTCAACTCGCTATAATCCTTGGGATCATGAATATTCGCATCGCGAAACTCGGTGGCGCGCTTGAGGAGTGAATCCTGTATCTCGACGAGCAACCCGCTCACAGTTGAGTCCAGACCCGCTTGTGGGACGAAGGATTTACCTTCCCTGCCAGGCTGGTCACGTCGGGCAAGCGCTACGGATCCCTTTTCCACATCCTTGGGACCTATTTCGATGCGAACAGGGACACCGCGCATCTCCCAATCGTTGAATTTGAATCCAGAACTGACGTTATCGCGGTCATCCATTTTGATGCGAATGCCCGCGGTTTTGAGTTCAGCAAAGATGCGATTCGCAACTTCCATCACTTTGCTTTTCTCTTCATCATTTTTGAAGATGGGCACGATGACCGCTTGAATGGGCGCGAGGCGCGGAGGCAACACAAGACCCTGGTCATCCCCATGCGTCATGATGATCGCGCCGATCATGCGAGTGGAGAGACCCCACGAGGTTGTTTCGCAAAACTGCAATGTGTTATTTTGATCCACATATTGAATTTCAAACGCCTTGGCAAAGTTCTGACCGAAATAATGCGAAGTGGCGGATTGCAAGGCGCGTTTGTCTTGCATCATGCCCTCGATGGAGGTGGTGACCTGAGCGCCGGCAAATCTTTCGGTTTCACTCTTCGTGCCTTTGATAACGGGCAGAGCCGCTTCATTGATTGCAAAATCCTCATAGATATCGAGGATGCGATACATCTCCTCCATGGCTTCGTCTTTGGAGGCATGCGCAGTGTGGCCTTCCTGCCAGTAAAACTCGGCAGTGCGTAAAAATAGCTTTGTACGCATTTCCCAACGAAGCACCGAACCCCACTGATTAATCAGGATGGGCAGGTCGCGCCACGATTTAATCCATTTGGCATACATGTGGCCAATGATGGTTTCAGAGGTTGGGCGCACCGCCAGAGGCTCTTCCAATTTTTCGCCGCCGCCATGTGTGACCACAGCGAGTTCAGGCGCAAAGCCTTCTACGTGTTCCTTTTCTTTTTCAAAGAACGACATGGGGATAAGGATGGGAAATGCCGCGTTAACATGGCCTGTCGCTTTGAATTCCCTATCGAGCGCAGCGGTGATGTTTTCCCATAACGCCCAGCCATAAGGTTTGACAACCATGCAGCCGCGTACAGGGGCGTAATCTGCAAGCTCTGCCTTCAATACGAGTTGGTTGTACCATTCTGAAAAATCTTCCGCACGGGTTGTTAATTTATCTTCAGCCATTTTTACTCCAGAGATTAGAAATTAGAAATTAGAGATTAGATGATTAGATGATTAGGGATTAGATGATTGGTTGTTGAGTGGAAGTGTCTTTGCCAGAAAGATTGCTCACTATTCACTATTCACTATTCTCTATTATCTTCACAGCAGTTTTTACATCTTCCGCAAAGTATAACAATTTACGTTGATGTACGGGCATATAACTTTCAAACTCCTTGAAGAACTGATCGAATGTGGATCGCCAACCGCGTCCGATCAGTATTAACGGCCTCGGGGGCAAAGACTCCACGATCATCAAATTCCACATCAGGGAGATTTCCGTCAAAGTGCCAGCGCCGCCGGAAAGGGCCATTGCCGCGTCACAGCCTTCGATCAGTGCTTGTATTCTCTCAATAAGGGATTTCTTTCGTCTTTCCTCTTTCACCCATGGATTTGCTTTTGTCGCGCGCCATGTTTCAATATCTTCACAAGTCACGCCAATTACATGCCCGCCCGCTTCATGCACCCCACGTGAGACAGCCTCCATCGTACCCATGTAACCTCCGGTTAAGACGGCATGTCCACGCTCGGCAAGTAACATGCCAAGTCCGCGGGCTTCTTCATAAGCCGCTGTTCCTTCCTGGGGGTGTGCGCCGCCAAATACTGTTATGTTCATATATCCTCTTTGAAACGTTGAACGTTACACGTTGAACGTTCTTTAATCGTTATATCTTCTGTTGATCTCGGTTATAAATAAAAACGGCTCACCAAGTCTGGGAGCCGTTTTGACGCATAAAAGCGAACCTAGCCAGACTGGGTAGATTTAAACATTCGAGGCGACGGGTTCGGGTTCATTAACATTGCGCCGATTATAAGGGTAAAATTGAATTTATGCAAAAGGATGACCTGCTGCGCCTCATGCATGACCCAAACCTGCTTCCGGCTGAAATGCAGGATCTCCTCTCGAGCATTGCCGCCCAAGCCGCATCTTTGAACATGCCCTGCTACCTCGTCGGTGGATTCGTGCGCGATTTATTGCTGAACAAGCCTGTCAACGACCTCGATATCGTCGTAGAGGGCGACGCGATTAAATTAGGCAATGCCCTTATCCAAAAGCATGGCGGCAAATTAACCGCTCATACAAAATTCCGCACGGCAATTTGGCACCCTTCGACTTCGCTCAGGGCGAGCCTGACACCCGACGCTATCGATCTCACCACCGCCCGCAAAGAATCCTACGACCACCCAGGCGCATTGCCAACCGTAACCCCAGCCACCATCGAAGATGATCTGCGCCGCCGCGACTTCAGCATCAACGCGATGGCAATCCGCATGGACGGCGATCACTTCGGGGAATTACTCGACCCGTTAAACGGTCAGGCCGATCTTGATCAGGGAATTGTCCGCGCTCTGCATTCACGTTCATTTGTAGAGGATCCCACGCGCATCTTGCGCGCCATCCGGTATGAAGGACGATATTCATTTACCCTCGAGCCCGAAACGAGGAAGCTCATCAATCCCGAATCGTTCGCCTGTCTTTCAAGCCTTAGCGGCGAGCGTCTTCGTCATGAAATTGACTTGATCTTTGAAGAGGGAAATGCCGGTAAAATAATTATTCGCGTAGACAATCTGAAAGTGTTGAATGTAATTCATCCCGCTTTACCCAGATTCAATTTAACTTATGCAAATTTTCTTGACATGGATCAAAATTTGGATTTTCCCAGGAGCAGGATCACAATGGGTTATATGCTTTGGCTAAAGGACCTGCCAGAAGATGAAATATTATCCATTGCAAAGCGTTTGGATTTCACCTCTGAATTAACTCATTCAATCAGGGCCGTGTCACAGTTGAAGAAAAAGCTGCCGGACCTTATGAATTCAAAACCAAGCGTGTGGACATTTGCGCTCGAAAAATTTCCCCCGGATTCAGTTTATACGGTTTACCTCGTCACCCGGGAAAATGCGCTTTTGGAATACCTCTCCATCTGGCGCTATGTCAAACCACATACCACCGGGGATGATTTGAAAGCCCGGGGACTCCAACCGGGCCCACGATTTGGAGAAATTTTGTCTCATTTGCGAGCCGCATGGTTGGATGGGGTCGTAGGCTCCCGAGAGCAGGAGAATGAATTGTTGAATACCATCTTGTGAGCAACCTGTTGACCTCGGATTGGAATCTGCCCATATAGACACTTTCTGCCGATAGTCCGAAACGATGCGTGAAGATTATCCCCTTTTATTCCTATACCCGGCCAACATCCTACTTTATAATACTACTTATGAATCAGTTAAAAGCGGAGAAAGTTCGTTTACCTTATCGCTTGCGCGAGCCATTCCTCACGACGACCGAATCGGCTCTATTTCGTACGCTAATTGAGATGGTGGGGAGCAGGTATGTGATCTTTCCGAAAGTTGCAATAAATGATGTGTTTTATATCCAGCGCCCGAATGAAAATGTGCATTTCTTTAATAAGATATTCCGCAAGCACGTGGATTTTTTATTGTGTGACCCGAAATCGTTTGCCACATCTTTTGGCGTTGAAATCGTAAAACCTGTTACAAAAGACAGCACCCGCGAATCGGATATGTTCATGGATGAGTTGTTCCTAGATGCGGGCATCCCGCTTGTGCATATTCCATCCAGCGAAAAATATGACACAGCTGACATTGTGGCCTTGTTTCAACTGGCAGTGACGAAGATCGGCGGGACGACTGCCTTGCGAATTGAGGACCCGACTGATACTGTGCCGAATTGCCCGGTGTGCGGGAAGATGATGGTATTACGGATCCACCGCAGGGGTAAATATGCAGGACGGAAGTATTACGGTTGCATGGAGAGTCCCCGATGCACGGGCGTGTTTGCGATAGATTGACAAGAATCGCTTTTTGAGCGGGTCTTTTTTAGAAGTGTCTCGCCAATTCTGAGGCGTAATTTCTTCCGACGGTTTCCTGATTTTCTTTCAACCACTTTCTCAAGCTTGTTTCGCAACGCGAGCGCGGTGGTTCTTTGGAGATGAGCAGGTTTGCCATCAAGCCGTCCACTTCTTCGGGGGTGAGCATGACGTCATTGAGGAAGATGCTCATAAATTGAGCCGCGAATAATGCCAGACGCGGCGGCAGGGGGATCAGCAGGCGTTTTTTGCCAATGGTTTCGCCAATTAATTCCACGATTTCCCTGAACGTGAATTCATCCGGCCCAACTGCATCCCAAGTGTAATTTTCTTTTTTATAGACCGCTTCTACTGCAAGGTCTGCCAGGTCGTCCACGCAAACAGGGGAGAGTTTGTATGAGCCGTTTCCTGGCAGGCCGAAGATAGGCAGGTTTCTTAAAAGCCAGGCAATGTTGTTGATCAGAATATCCTCTTTTCCAAACAGCACAGTGGGACGTAGAATGGCATAACTCATGCCAGAGTTGATCACTGCTTTTTCGTTGGCGGCTTTGCCCCAGAAATAGGGCAAATGCGAATCCGCGGATGGATTCGTGATGCTGATATGCACGATGCGCTTCACGCCAGCCTTCACTGCGGCGCCGACCAAAATTTTTGTATTCTCCACTGCTTTTGGCTGTGTGTTGCTGCCTTTATCAAAGCGCACCCAATAAGTGTTGACCAAAACATCTACACCACGCAAAGTTTGGATAATTTCATCTGTGTTGTCGAAATTCAATGGGAATGCTTTTACTTTTCCATCAAATGGGTCAGGGCGCTTGGGATGGTTGGTAAGTGTGATGACTTGCTCGCCGTGTTCAAGTAAGCGCTTTGCAATATATTTTCCGGAATAACTGAATGCGCCTGTCACTGCAATCTTCATTTCAATACTCCCAAGATGGATTTGACATTCCCAAGACCCAGTTTCTCCAATTTCACGACCGCCCTTGTCAGGCTGTCTATGGCATCGAAGAAATCCTGCAAGGCCTGCAAACGCTCGTGTACGAATTGAAGCTCCGCCTGGTTGCCAGATACCGAACCTGCTTCCAGTTTCTCAAGCATTCCCTTCACGGCACGCAGAGACCGGTCGAATTCGCTGTTCCGTCTTTCTTTCAGGATCGAGCGAATGGATTGATAGAAATCGCTCTCGGCTTCGTAATAATCCTTTCTATCCGCAAGTTTGGATGAGCGATGCACCAGCCCCATACGCGCCAGGGTACGCACTTCGGTGCTGATCGCGCCTTTGGTGAGTCCAGTTTCTTTCACGATTTCATCCAGCGAAAGAGGAGAGGGCGAAAGATACAGCACGGCGAAAATTGCGCCCATGCCTTTGGGAAAACCCCAGAAGCGGCTGATCTGGCTGAGGCTTTCCGTAAAGTCTTGCTTGAGTTGAGTAAGTTGAGTTGTCATAATTGTTTACTGCGTTTAGTATTTACTAAACACAGTATAGGATAGCCGCCTAATCTTGTCAAGCGCAAAAACCGCCGTTTTTCACGGTGGCTAAAATTGCTTCCTTGAGTATTTTCTTATGGCTGACTGTAAAACATGCGGAACAAGTCCGCACCAGTTTTATCCTGCCCTTCATCCAGGTATCTCTGGACCGGAACACGCAAAATGATATTTTCCGCCTCATTTTTCTCGAACCAGAATTCGACGAAGCCGTAATTTCCCTGGATCTGCTCGCGGGGGATTTGTGTGATGATCGGCAAAACCTGTGCCATCCAATTACCAAAGGTTTCTTCAGCTGCCATGTCGTCCACGGGCAGGCGGACGTAGAAATCCGTTTCCATGGCCCCAAAAGTGGATTGACCGTCTGCATAAATGCAGTCCTCGCCAAACAGGCTGGCGCGCGCGCCGGCTTGCTCATTCATGGCGCGCACAGCCGCATCCAATTTTTCTGTCAATTCCGGCGCGTCATGGTAGGCCCAGACATACGCGCACCCTTCGTATGCCGGCGTCAAGGTTTCCGTAGCTGTTGATATTTCGGCGGTGATCGTAAGCACTGCATTAGGAGGCGCATCATCATGAGTCGGCGCGTTTACATTTTGCAACGCAACAAATCCTGCGGCTGCAGACAAAATGATAGCGATGATCCAGTTCCTTTTGTGTTTCATATTCTATGCTTTAACCGTCGGTGCCTCATTCGAATTAATTTTATCCTATTGATTTCAATATGTCAGCCGCTGCGGCAGACATGAGCGCCGCGCCATGGATCAACGCCTGCTCATCAAAATCAAATTTTGGGTGGTGATGACTATAATCGAGATGTTTCTCCTTATTATTTGAACCGATGAAAAAATAACAACCCTTCACTTTTTCCTGCATGTAGCCCATGTCTTCAGCGCCCATCGTGAGATATGAGGATGTGTCCAGATCTGTTTCAGGGAAGATTCGCCGTGCAGTCTCCTGCACCGAGGCCGCGATCGAATCATCGTTTAAAACGACAGGCGTGACCCGTTGAACATTGATCTCAACCTTGCACTGCATGGTTTCGGCGATACCGCGCACGATTTGATCGAAGCGTTCCAAAACCATTTTGCGGACCGACAGGTCGAAGGTTCGGATCGTGCCGGTGAGTTCTGCTTCCTGTGGAATAATGTTGAATGCAGACCCCGAGTGAATGGTTGTCACGCTAATCACGGCGGCTTGTAAAGGCGCAACATTGCGGGCGGCGATGGTTTGTAAGACAATGACGATCTGCGCAGCCGCTACGACGGGGTCTATGGTAATGTGAGGCGCGGCGCCATGTCCGCCTTTGCCTGTCAGTTTAATTGTGAATTGTTCCGCCCCAGCCATGACAGGACCCCTGGCAACATTCACCCAACCCAGGGGTTTTTCATTCCATAGATGCAGGGACAGGGTCTTGTCCACTTTGGGTCCATCTAGGACGCCATCCCGGATCATCATTTCTGCGCCGCCGGCTTCCTCGCCATTGAATCCTTCCTCGAGGGTTGGAAGCAAAATTTGATCGAACCTGCCAATTCATTGCGATGCGCGTGCAGCAACTTTGCGACGGTTAAACCGATGGCGGTGTGACCGTCATGTCCGCAGGCGTGCATCACGCCGGGGTTTGTGGAAGCGTATTTCGCACCCGTATCTTCCTGGATCGGAAGCGCGTCCATGTCAAAGCGCAGGAGGATGGTCGGGCCGGGTTTCGCGCCTTCGAGAAATCCAACCACGCCGGTTTTACCGACGCCTTTGGTCACTTCAAGGCCGAGTGTTTCCAATTCCTTGGCCACGATGCCACCCGTGCGGATCTCTTTAAAGCCCAATTCAGGGTGTATGTGAAAATCACGTCGCATTGATTGGGTGTAGGGGAAAAGTTCTTTTGCTTCCTTGAGAAAGTTGATCATGTTTGCTCCTTTATGTAGCGCGACATTCATGTCGCCTTGCCAGCCAGCGACATGAATGTCGCGCTACGTGTACTTCACCACTCTAAATTTTTCTTCGTATCTCGGATTTTCATCCGTGCTGTCTTCGGTGCGGCGGGATTTGAATCTTTCGAGAAGTTTCTCTTTATCCTGAATTTGTGTTTTGTGTTCGAGCACGGCCTTGAGTTTGATGCCCCATGTGTCGGTCACATCTATGGCTGTGTTGGGTTGATTTGTGAGCGAGCACCACACTTCTTTTGGCATGTGCGGTTGATGACCTTCTTCGAGCAATTCAGGGAAATAGACGAGATTGTTTGCGGCGGGAAAGACTGCGTCCAGCACTGCTTGTCCGCAGGCGCGATGGTCGGGGTGGTTGATGCCGTAGAGTGCGAATAGATTTTGCGGGTCACAGGTGACGAGAATATCAGGCTTGTGCCTGCGGATCTCGCGGACAATGTCACGGCGCAGATCAAGGCTTGGGACGAGGTACCCATCCTCAAAGTCCAGAAAATGAACCGCGTTTGCGCCGATGGTTTTCGCGGCGTTGCTTTGTTCCAGGTGTCTTAATCCGCATAAACTTTCGGGGGTCATTTCTGGGTGCGTAGTGGGGTTGTAGCCCTTGTCTCCACAAGTCAGGAGCAAGTATGTGATTTGATGACCGGCGCGCGCCCATTGAGCGAGCGTGCCGCCACAAAAAAATTCCGGGTCATCGGGGTGAGCGAGGATAACGAGAATGTTTTGAGGAGATTGCCAATTGTCAGGTGTTAGCATGAGCGCGCAATCCGAGAGGGGATGGGATTGCGGTCGGGCACGTTTTTGGATACATTCCGTTTGTTAGGTGAACGGGAACGCGTACCCGGAAA
>Ga0194120_10001598_pt1 | contig 40881 bp, 36 predicted proteins | sample TA2MahCa65mmetaG_FD_148642 | JGI IMG/M metagenome (GOLD analysis project Ga0194120, IMG submission 148642) | Freshwater microbial communities from Lake Tanganyika, Tanzania - TA2015019 Mahale Deep Cast 65m | ecosystem: Environmental > Aquatic > Freshwater > Lake | place: Tanzania: Lake...
GCCGCGGCGTCCGGTGTGGGCCTGGATGGCCGCGACCAGCGGCCGGAGCTGCGGGCCGACGGCATCGAACGCCTCGGCCGCCGCAGCGAAGAACGCACCCCCCGCCTCGGCCAGCGCGCGCGCGGCCTCCGCGTCGGGTGCGGGCGGCGCCCCGCGCAGCACGGCAAGCCAGGCGGCAGCTTCGGCCGGGAACAGCACGTTCTGCGCCAGCAGCCCGGCCAGCGCCGCCCGCTCCTCGGCGCTGGCATCGTCCGGCAGGCCCGCCGCCAGCCAGTCGGCCATCGCTGCGGGCACCAGGCGCCGCACCGCTTCGCGCTGCCAGTGGTCGAGCTGCGCGGCGTCGTAATGCGCCGGCGCGCGCCCGAGCCGCGCGGCATCGAAGCAGCGCGCAAACTCGCCGGGCTCGAGCCAGCCGTCCGGCGCCCCGGCATGACCGAGCCGCAGCAGGTAATTGGCGACTGCCGCCGGCAGGTAGCCGCGCGCGCGCAGCTCGGCGACCGTGATCGCCCGGCGCCGCTTCGACAGCGGCGTGCCGTCGCGGTCCAGCAGCAGCGGCAGATGCCCGTACTGCGGCGCCGGCAGGCCGAGCGCCTCGAGCAGCAGCAATTGCCGCGGCGTGTTGCTCAGGTGGTCGTCGCCGCGCAGCACCTGCGTGATGCCCATCAGCGCGTCGTCCACGGCATTGCAGAAGAAGAACATCGGGCCGCCGTCGCCGCGGCGGATCACGAAGTCGCCGATATCGGCCGCGGCAATCGCCTGCGGCCCGCGGACCAGATCATCGAAGCTGACGATGCGATCGTCCGGAACCCGAAACCGTAACACCGGCACCGTGTCGCGCGGCGGGGCATGGCGGCAGGTGCCGGGATAGCGCGGCGGCTGGCCGGCGGCGAGCTGCACGCGGCGGGCCACCTCGAGCTCGGCGGGTGTGCAGTAGCACGGATAGGCACGACCCGACTCCAGCAGCCGCGAGTAGAGGCCGGCGTAGAGGTCGCCGCGACGCGACTGGCGGTACGGACCCCGGTCGTCCTCCCGGTCCGGACCGGCATCCCAGTCGATCCCGAGCCAGGCCAGATCGGCGAGCTGGCCGGCGACATGCGGATCCGCGTCCCGGTCGCGATCGGTGTCCTCGATACGCAGCAGGAAGCGGCCATTCCGCGCCCGCGCGTACAGCCAGGCAAACAGCGCCGTCCGCGCGTTGCCGAGATGCAGCGCGCCGGTCGGGCTCGGCGCAAAACGGGTGACGGTGAGGGCTGCCATCGGGCGCTCAGTCTACGGGATCGCGCTCGGGGTCTCACCCGCCGCGATGCGTTAAGATCTGCCGATGCTCCGCACTGTGCTCCTGGTCTGCACGGCCCTCGTTCCGGCGCTCGTACTGGCGCAGGCGGGCTCCTCGCTGACGCCGCGCGTGCAGATCGACACCAGCCAGGGCAGCTTCGTGGTCGAGCTCGACACGGTGCGCGCGCCGCTGTCGGCGGAGAACTTCCTGCGCTACGTGCGCGACGGCTACTACGACGGCACGCTGTTCCATCGCGTGATCGCCGGTTTCGTCGTCCAGGGCGGCGGTTTCAGTACCGACCTGACGCCGCGCCAGCCACGGGCGCCGATTCCGAACGAGAGTGGCAACGGACTGTCGAACCGGCGCGGCACGCTCGGCCTGGCCCGGACCGAGAGCCCGCACTCCGGCGCCGCGCAGTTCTACGTCAATCTCGCCGACAACGCCGGCCTCGATCCGCTGCCATCGCGCTGGGGCTTCGCCGTCTTTGGCCGGGTCGTGTCCGGCATGGAGACCGTCGACCGCATCGCCTACCTGCCGACCGCCTCACTGCCAGCGATCGGACCCGACGTGCCGCTGCAGCCGGTCCTGTTGCAGCGAGCCTTCGTGCTCGATGCCGCGACGCCGGTACCGGCGGAGCAGCCGCCGGCCGTCGAGCCGCCAGTACCGCCGGCGGCGGAAGGCGCCAGCGAGCCACCGCCGGAGACCGACGGGCGGCCGTGACGACCTGGTTCGCTTCCGACCTGCACCTGGATCCCCGGCAGCCGGAAATCACCGCGCGGTTCCGCCGGTTTCTGGCCGGCCCGGTGCGTGGCGCGCGCGCGCTGTACCTGCTCGGCGACCTGTTCGAGGCCTGGCTCGGCGACGACGATCCCGAGCCGTCGTACCGCGAGGTCACGGCGGCGCTCGCGGATCTTGCGCGGAATGGCACGCTGATCGCCGTGCTGCGCGGCAATCGCGACTTCCTGCTCGACCGTGGCTTCGGCGCGGCGGCCGGGGCCGTGCTGCTGGACGACCCGGCGCTGCTCCGGATCGGTGACGAGACCGTGCTGCTGAGCCATGGCGACGGGCTGTGCACCGGCGACGCCGCCTACCAGCGGCTGCGCTCGCTGGTCAGCGACGCCCGCGTGGGAGCGGCGATCGCCGCGCTGCCGCTGTCGGCGCGCCGCCGGCTCGCGACTGCAGCCCGCGCCGGCAGCCGTGCCCACCTGGCGGCCGCCGAAACCGACATCACCGACGTGAATCCGCAGGCCGTGGCCGAACTGCTGCGTGCGACCGGCGCGACGACGCTGGTCCATGGGCACACGCATCGGCCCGCCGTGCACCCGCTCGTAGTCGATGGCCTGCCCCGCGCGCGGATCGTGCTCGGTGACTGGCACCGCTGCGGCTCGGTGCTGCGCTGGGATGCGGCCGGCCCAGTCCTGCTGCCAGCCCCGGCCTGATTCGCGGGCTCAGCCGAGCGCCCGGCGACAGCCGCCTCCGCGGCGCTGGTTCGGCTGCCGGGGGCCCTTCCGCAGCATGACAGCGGGCTGAGGGCTCGTACCTCGCGAGCGAGCGCGTAAGTCGGGCTCGCGCGAGCGAGTGTCCCGGACCGCAGACCGCATGGCTGCAGCGAACGAGTGCCGACCGCGGGCCGCCTCCGCGGCGCTGGTTCGGCTGCCGGGGTCCCAGCCCCGAGCCCGCCTGGCAGCAGCAAACCCACGGCACCGTGGCCCGCTGGTATCAGGCGCGCGCGGCGCCGGTCCGCTCTAACTCGTCCCGTTCCAGTTCGCGGACCGCATCGAGCAGCCCGTCCACGCCCAGGTAGCGGCGCTGCGGATCCTTGGCGATGCAGTTGAACAGGATCGGCTCGAAGCGCTTGAGTTCCGGCGGCAGCTCCGGCAGCGGCGAGTTCGCGTGCTTGTAGATCACCTGCATCGAAGTGCCGGCGACATACGGCTTCCGGCGCATCAGCATCTCGTAGAAGATGATGCCGAGGCTGTAGATGTCACTGCGCTCGTCGGTGGGCCGGCCGTGCCCCTGCTCGGGGCTCATGTAGTAAGGCGTGCCGAAGATCTCGCCGCTGCCCGTGATCGCGGTTTCGAGCTCGAGCTGCTTGGACAGCCCGTAGTCGATCAGCACCAGGGTCGAGTCATCACGCAGCATCACGTTGCCGGGCTTCAGGTCGCGGTGCAGCACCCCGGCCGTGTGCAGGATCTGCAGCGCCTCGGCCATCTGGCGCAGGTACCGCAGCGCCTGCAGCGGCGCGATCCCGGCCTTGATCTGCGCCCGCAGGTCGCCGCGCGGGAAGTACTCCATGACAATGAACGCCTGGTCGTCGCTGACGCCGAAGTCGTGAATGCGCACGATGTTCGGGTGCACGATCGCGGCGGCGATCTGGTACTCCTTCAGGAAGCGGTCGAAGGTTGCCGTTCCGCCGGCGTTCTCCGGCGGCCGGCGCAGCACTTTCAGCACCACTTCGCCGCCGCTGCGCTCGTCGACCGCCAGGTACACGGTCGATACGGGCGTCTCGGCGAGCTGGCTGACGAATCGATAGCCGCGGATCGTGAAGTCGCCGAATCGCGACAGCCGCGGTGCGTCGTCGGCGCGCAACGGAGCCGGTGCCGCGGCCGGCTGGCCACGGCGGGCCTGTGCGGCGCGCAGTACCGCGACGAGCTGCCCATGGTCGACCTTGCGCTTCGACAGGCAGGCCAGCGCACCGGCGGCCAGCGCCTCGTCGCGCTGCGCCGGCTCCGGTTCCGACAGCAGGTAGATCACCGGCGGGAAATCGTGCCGCCGGGCCAGGTCGCGCAGCCACTCGAGACCGGGCGCGCCGCCGGTGGTGTCCGCCAGCAGCACGACGTCGTAGGCGCTGCCGGAGAAATCCGCCGGCAGTGGCCCGCGGGCGGCCGGGTCGTACTCGACGATGGTCGGCTCCTCGAAGCCGGTGCTGACGTGCTGGGCCAGCAGCCGCCGGTACGGCTCCTGCTCGTCGATGATCAGAACACGGACAGTCATAGGCGGATTGTAACGCGGCCCGCGGCGGATTCCGGCGAAGTTCCGGTCACCCGATCCGTGCTGTGCGGCCGCCCTGCAGGTCGAGCCGGCGCTGCGCCCGGATCCCGTCGGAGCGCTCCCGTTCCAGCCGGGTCAGGTATTCCGGTGTGACATCCCCGGTGACGTAATGGCCGGAAAAGCACGACGTGTCGAATTCGGTGATCCGGGCGTCGTCGTGGCGACAGGCCGCCACCAGGTCGTCGAGATCCTGGTACACGAGCCAGTCGGCGCCGATCAGTCCGGTGATCTGCTCGTCGCTGTGGCCGGCGGCGATCAGCTCGCCGGCGACCGGCATGTCGATGCCGTAGACGTTCGGGAAACGCACCGGCGGAGCGGCCGACGCGAATCCGACCCGCCGCGCCCCGGCCTCGCGGGCCAGCTCGATGATCTGCGCGGACGTGGTGCCGCGCACGATCGAGTCGTCGACCAGCAGCACGCTGCGGCCGCGGAACTCGAGATCGATGGCGTTCAGCTTGCCCCGTACCGAACGGCGGCGTTCCTCCTGCCCCGGCATGATGAAGGTGCGGCCGATGTAGCGGTTCTTGACGAAGCCCTCCCGGTACTTGAGCCCGAGCGCGAGGGCGAGCTGCAGCGCGCTGGTGCGACTGGTATCCGGTATCGGGATCACGACGTCGATGTCGGGATCCGGGTACAGGCGCGCGATCTTGTCGGCGAGCTTTTCGCCCATGCGCATGCGCGCCTTGTGCACCGAAATGTTGTCGATGATCGAATCCGGTCGCGCAAAGTACACGTATTCGAAGATGCAGGGCGTGTGCCGCGCGCCCGGCACGCACTGGCGCGCATGCAGGCGGCCCTGCAGGTCCACGAGCACCGCCTCCCCGGGAGCGACGTCGCGGACCAGGGTGAAATCGAGCATGTCCAGCGCGACGCTCTCGGAGGCCAGCATCCATTCGCTGCCGCGGGACGTGTCGCGCCGCCCGAGCACCAGCGGACGGATGCCGTTCGGATCGCGGAAACCGATGACCCCGTGCCCGACCACCAGCGCGACGACCGCGTAACCACCACGGCAGCGCCGGAACACCGCCTCGAGCGCGCCGAACAGGTCGGTCACGCCCGGCTGGGCGGCACTGGCCCGCTGCAGTTCGCTCGCGAACACGTTGAGCAGGACTTCCGAGTCAGAGCCGGTGTTGAGGTGCCGGTGCTCCTCGGCGGTCAGCGCGCGCGCCAGTTCGCCGGCGTTGGTCAGGTTGCCGTTGTGGCCGAGACCGATACCGAACGGCGCGTTGACATAGAACGGCTGTGCCTCATCGACGGAATCGCTGCCGGCGGTCGGATAGCGCACGTGACCGATGCCGGCGTTGCCTTCAAGCTGCAGCATGTGTCGCTGCTGGAACACGTCGCGGACCAAACCCGCATCCTTGCGCACATGCAATGCCCCGCCGTCCACGGTCATGATACCGGCGGCGTCCTGGCCACGGTGCTGTAGCACCGTCAGCGCTTCATAGAGGTGGTGGTTGACTGGTGCGGTGCCGACGATGCCGACGATGCCGCACATCGCTTCAGCGCCCCGCGTCCGAGGCCTGCTCGAGCAGGTCGCGGGCCGCGGGCTCGGCGTAACGCTCGAGCCAGTTGGCGGTGGTCTCGGCCAGCGGCATCGAGCGCGTGCGACTCCACCAGGCCTCACCGTCGAGACCGACAGCCCGGGCGGCGATGACCAGCAGGCCAATGAGGACCACCGCGCGCAGCAGGCCGAACACCCCACCGAGCAGGCGGTCGACGGCACTGAGCCCGGTCGCCCGCCGCGCGTAGTGCGAAATGATCGCGCCGGCGGCGGTGCCGACCAGCAGCACGGCAATGAATACCGCGCCGCGCCCGGCCCACTCGCGGACGCCCGGTTCGGCCAGCGCCCCACCCAGCCAGGGATAGACGAGGTAGCCGAAGCGCCAGGCCAGCCACAGTCCGCCCAGCCAGGACAGCACGGAGACGGCCTCGCGGATGAACCCGCGCAGCACGCCCAGCACCAGCGAAACCAGCAGGATGATCAAAAACAGGTAATCGGCGCCGTACATCAGGCTGACTCCCCGCCAGGCGGAGGCAATTCTAGCCGATCACGACGGTGGCCGGCGGGCATGGCTCACGGATGAGGAGCCACGACGGCCGTATGACCCGCCCGGCGCAGGCGCTCGGCGATCTCCTGCGCCCGGGCGCGATCGGATTCCGGCCCGATGCGTACGCGATACAACACCTGCCCCCCACCGCGATACTCGAACACGAACGCCGCATAACCCTGACGGCGCAGATCGTTGACCCACTGCTCGGCGCGTGCCCGCGTGCGGAACGCACCGAGCTGCACCGCGAACGCCGGCTGCGCCGGTGCCAACGGCTGCGCCGGTGCGACCTCCGGCGGCAGTGCCTCGTCCGGCGGCGGTGGGATCTCAGTCTGAGTGTGCGACTCAATCTCCGCCGGTGGCGGACCGGATGCTTCCGTTGTCTGCATCGCGGTGACCGGCGCGGCCACACTGGCGCCCGGAAGTTCCGGCTCGGGCACCGGCTGCTCCAGCGCCGGGGCGCGCTCTGTGTCGAGCACGATTTCCAGCGCCGATGTTGCCCTGTCCGCCGGAGCCGGCTCCTCACGAAACCGGGAACGACCAGTCAGCAGAGCCGGTACCAGCAGGACGACGAGCAGGACCAGCACGAATGCACCGACCAGCCGTTCGCGAGTGCGGATGTCCATCGCGGCATTGTATCCTGCCGGCGTTTCATGCCTCGCAGCCCAGCCACTCCAGGGCTGGCCCCACGGTATGGAACGAGCCGCAGACGAGGATCCGGTCGCCCGCCCGCGGCTGCGCTGCGGCCCGCGCACAGCCATCCGCGACACTGCCAGCCAGGCCAACCGGCGTGGGCCCGACCTGCGCCGCGATCTGTGCCCTCAGTACGCTGGCATCCGGCGCGCGCGGGCTGTCCGGGGCAACGATGATCCATTCGTCAACCTGCGGCGCCAGCGCCGCGACGATGCCGGCGATGTCCTTGTCGGCGAGGATGCCGCAGACCGCCAGCGTCCGGCCGACTGCCGGACGGGCCGCCAGACTCGCCGCCAGTGCGTGGGCGGCGTCGGGGTTGTGCGCCACATCGAGAATCCAGTCCGCGCCGCGGGCCCGGAGCTGCTGGAACCGCCCGGCGAGTTGCACACGCGCCAGCCCCGCGCGCACCGCGTGGTCGGGCACGAACAAGGTCGGCTCCGCTGCCTCGAGCATGGCCAGCGCGGTCGCGGCATTGCCGAGCTGCGGGACTCCCGCGAGCGCCGGCAGCGGCAATTCGCGGCGCCGCGACCCAAGGCCCACGTAGTCCCAGCCGTCCGGCCGCTCGACGAAATCGAAATCGATCCCGAGGCGGCGCAGGCGCGCGCCGCAGTCGTCGGCCACCCGGGCGAGGCCGGCCGGAACCGACCGCGCCCCGAAGACCGCCGGCCGTGCGGACCGGAAGATCCCGGCCTTTTCAGCGCCGATCCGATCCAGCGTGTGACCGAGCCATTCCTGGTGATCGAAGCCGACCGACACGACGGCGGCAACGTCGGCATCGATGACGTTGACCGCGTCCAGCCGCCCGCCGAGGCCGACCTCCAGAATGGCGACCTCGACCCGCTCCCAGCCGAAGCAGGTGAGTGCCGCCAATGCGTTCCACTCGAAGAAGGTCAGCGAAATCTCGCCGCGCGCGTCATCGATGCGCGCGAACGCCTCCAGCAACATGGCGTCGGCGATCGGCCGGCCGCGGATCCGGATGCGCTCGTTGTAGCGAAGCAGATGCGGCGAAGTGAACAGGCCCGTCTCGAAGTCTGCGGCCGCCAGCACCGCCTCGAGCATCGCCGCCACCGAGCCCTTGCCGTTCGTACCGCCGATGGTCAGCACCACCGGAGGGCGCGCCAGCGCCAGCCGCCGGTACACCTCGGCGACCCGCGCCAGGCCCAGGTCGATGGCGCGCGGATGGCTTGCCTGCTGCCAGTCGAGCCACTCCGCCAGCGACTGGAATCTCACCGGCGCCAGCAGGCTGGCCGCGACGGCATGCGAGTTCAGCTCGCGACCGGCAGCCGCAACAACAGCCGCAACAGGGCCGCGATCCGCTCGCGCAGGTCACGGCGGTCCACGATCATGTCGAGAGCACCGTGCTCGAGCAGGAATTCGCTGCGCTGGAAGCCCTCCGGCAGCGTCTGGCGGACCGTCTGCTGGATCACGCGCGGCCCGGCGAACCCGACCAGGGCCCGCGGCTCGGCGATATTGATGTCGCCGAGCATCGCCAGGCTGGCCGAGACGCCGCCGGTGGTCGGATCAGTCAGCACCGAGATGAACGGCAGCCGGGCCCGCGCCAGACCGGCCAGCGCTGCGCTGGTCTTGGCCATCTGCAGCAGCGACAGCAGGCCCTCCTGCATGCGCGCACCGCCGCTCGCCGCAAAGCTGATCAGCGGCCGGCGTTCCCGGATCGCATGCTCAACGCCCAGCACGAAACGCTCGCCGACCGCCGAGCCCATCGAACCGCCCATGAAGGCGAATTCGAACGCGCCGGCCACCACCGGGATGCCGTCGAGCTGGCCGGCCATCACGACGAAAGCATCGCTCTCACCGACCGCCTTCTGCGCGGTGACCAGCCGGTCGCTGTAGCGCCGGCTGTCGCGGAAGTGCAGTGGATCTCCGGGTACCACCTCGCGCGCCAGCTCGGCAGTGCTGCCCGGATCGAGAAAGCGCTGCAGTCGCTCGCGAGCACCGATGCGCAGGTGATGCGCGCACTTCGGGCAGACCTGCAGGTTGCGTTCGACCTCGGGCCGGTACAGCACCGAGTCGCAGGCCGGGCACTTCATCCACAGGCCCTGCGGTACCGAGCGCGTGCGGCGCTCGGTCGTGATCCGGGACGGAATGATCTTTTCGAACCAGGTCACGGCAGCCACCCTGCGGCGAGCCCGGCGATCATAGCGGATGGCTGCCGCGCGGCAAGCGGCGGCAATCCGGCGCCGTCCGGGTACCGCACCGACACGAGGTACAGCCCGGCGGCCGGTGCCGTCACGCCAGCGGCGCGGCGGTCGCGCGTGGCCAGCACCTCAGCGACCCACTCGGGCGGTCGTTCACCGCTGCCGACCGCGATCAGGGTTCCGCTGATGTTGCGGACCATGTGATGCAGGAACGCGTTGGCCGTCACTTCGATCACGACGAAGGGTCCGGTCGCGACGACGCGGATTTCGTCGACGCGGCGGATCGGACTGCGCGACTGGCAGTCGGCGCCACGAAATGCGGAAAAATCGTGCTCGCCGATCAGGTGCCGGCCAGCCGCTTGCATCCGCTCGGCGTCGAGCGTTGCGCGCAGGTGACAGACCCGTCCGTGCAGCAGTGCCGGTCGCGTCCGTCCCTGCACGATCAGATACCGGTAGCTGCGCGCGAGCGCGCTGTAGCGGGCGTGAAATCCGCTCTCGATCGGTGTCGCCCAGCGCAACGCGATAGCCGCCGGCAGGTGGCTGTTCGCCCCGAGCACCCAGCCATGCGGCGGGCGCAGTGCGCTGGTATCGAAGTGCGCCACCTGGCCACTGGCGTGCACACCGGCGTCGGTCCGGCCGGCACAGACCACGGCGACCGGATGGTCGGCGATCCGAGCGAGCGCCCGCTCGATCTCGCCCTGGATGGTCAGCAGACCGGGCTGCGCCTGCCAGCCCGCGTAACGCGACCCCTCGTACTCGATGCCGACGGCGATGCGCGCGGCCGCGTCGCTCACGCGCCCGGCAGCGAATCGACCAACCGGCGCGCCTCGGCCTTCTGCGAAGCGCTGCCCTCGGCCAGCACTTCCTGCAGGATGCTGCGGGCGCCATCCGGATCGCCCATGTCCATGTAGGCCCGTGCCAGGTCGAGCTTGGTGCCGACCTCGCTCATGGTCACCGGATCGAGTTCGCCCAGACCGGGCAGGTCTGCGAGTTCCATCCGCTCCGTGGCCGTGGCGTCGGCATGCGGAGCCGCCATCGCGCCAACGTCGAGGTCGAGACCGGCCTCGCCATCGATCTGCGGCAACTGCGACGTGGCACCGCTGTCGATTTCCGGCAGCAGCGCCGTGCGGTCCGCATCCGCGGCGGGCATCAACCGCGTGGCTTCGGCGCTCGGCGCGATCCGGGTCGCATCGTCCACTCCCAGGTCCGGCAATCCGCTGAGATCGAGGCCGAGGTCGTCGATCGCCATTTCCGCCGTGGCATCGACGGCCGGACGGGTGGTTTCGACCGTCGGCGTATCGGACATCGGCATCTCGATCGTCGGCATTTCGACCGTGCCGGCTGCGGCGACCCGCGGCATCTCCCTCGTGGTCGCACCGGGCGGCAACGTGACCTCCGACTGATCGAAGCCGAGGGTCTCTGCTTCACCGGTCGGTGCCGCACTGGTCTCGTCCGGTGCGAACTCCCCGCCGAAATCGATGTCGAGCCCGCCGTCGCCCTCGGGGGCCGACAGCAGTTCCAGGTCCACGCGGCTCTCGCCGCCCTCGAGACTCAGGTCGACTCCGGCCGATACCGACATCTCGCCGGCGAAAAGCGGATCGTCGGGCGCGATCTGGCGACCCATGATCACGATGCGGTCCCAGTCGCTGCTGGCGTCGATCGAGCGGTGCAGGTCCCGGGCGACGGTCAGGAACTGGGCAGCGTCACCAGCCACGAAGTGGATCTCGGCCAGTTTCATCTTCAGGTCGCTGCGCTCCGGCTCGTTGCGCAGCGCCATGCGGACCAGATCCGCGGCCTGGTCGTACAGGCCATAGGCCATATGGAAGTCGGCCTCCGCCAGCGGATCGGCCTGATCGAGGTCGAGTGCGGCCTCGGCGCTGATCGTCTCGTCGTGCACCGCCGGACGGGACGGAGCCTCCGGGGCACGTCGCGCGGCAGGCCGTTCGGCGACGACCACGTCCTCGCCGGCCTCCGGCGCGGCACCGGTGGCGCCGGCGCCGGCGGCCAGGGCCCGCAGGCGCATCGTCTCGCTCGGCACCGGCGCGCTGGCCGGCACGTCGAACCCCTTGAGCGCCTCGTCGAGGTCCTCCTCCCGCCGGCGACGAATGTAGCCGTAGCCGAGCAGGCCACCGAGCAGCAGCACGGCCGCACCCAGAATCACCAGCCAGTGCTCGGTCAGTCGCGCCAGGAGCGATGGCTCTTCGATCGTGCTCGGGGCTGCCGGCCTGGCCTTCGGCTTGACCGGTGCAGGCTCAGCGGACGCCGGCTCGGCCGGCGTCCCGGCGGTCGTTCCGGCGTCGTCCTGCGGCGCCACCTCGGCTTCGGCCGGTGGTTGCTCTGCCGGAAGCACCGTCGGCGGCACCCCTGCCGCAACCGCCTGCCGTGCCGCCCTGGCCTCGGCAAGCTGCTGCTGCAATTCCGCCAGCTCGCGATCCTTCACTTCGAGCAGCCGGCGCTGCTCCGCGAGCCGACGCTGCAGGTCGCCAATCTCCGCGCTGCTCGCCGGCTGTTCGGCGGGCGGGGCCGGTGCCGCCGTGCCAGCTTCGTCGGCGGGCGTGACCAGCCGAAGCTGGCCGCTGTCTGCAACCGCCGATGCCTCCCGCCACGCCGCAGTCTGTCGGCTGATTTCAGCCGCGGCATCGGCCGCACTGATTTCCGCGACCTCGGCGGCGGCCGGAACCCGCAGGATCGATCCGGCCCGCAGCAGGTTGATGTTCCCGCCGAAGGCCTCCGGGTTCGCCCGGAACAGCGCAATGGCCATCTGCCGGGTCGCCGCACGTCCGCCGCCCTGCAACTGACCCGCGATTCCATACAACGTGTCGCCGTTCAGGACGCGATAGGTCGACACCTGCCCGGCCTCGGCCGCCGGGCTGGCGGGCTCGGTCGCAGCCGGTGGCGGCGTTGGCTGGCGCTCGACACGTGACTCAACCCGCGGCGCGGCAACCGGTGCCGGCGCAACCGCTGGCGCCGCCGGGACGAAGACCGGCGGATCGAGCAACACCGTGTACTCGCGCAGCAGATGACCGCTTGGCCAGTTGACATCGACGAGAAACGTCACGAACGGCTCGCCGATCGGACCCCTCGAGCGCACGAGCAGCACGTTCTGGCCGTCCCGGCCACGCCCGACCTTGAAGTCCAGTGAATCGAGCCAGCCCGGCCGATCGAGCCCGTAACGCTGAAAGAGCTCACGCGAAGCAAGCTGGGCCCGCAGCGTCGTGAGTTCTTCAGAAGTGGCCGCAACCAGGTCGATTTCGGCTGCGAGCGGCTCATTCAGCGCCGAGGACAGTCGGATCTCACCCAGCCCGAGTCCCAGCGCGGCCTGCGGCGCAGCCAGAATCGCGGGAATGAGCAGACGTAGTTTCCAACTCATCAGTAGCTCCCGGGCAGCGGAGACAGACGGAGACTTCGGGTCAGGCGGGTTGGCCGGCGTGATTCTGGTCACAAGTCCCTGATCCCTTGAGACATAGCTTACACCCGCGATTTACCAAAATCCTGTGCTGCGTCACGCATTCCGCCCCCGCGCCGGACCCGCCCGCTGGCCCTTCATGATGTCCGGCAGCGGCGCGACGACCTCGCCGCACTGGGCCCGGTGCCGCAGCCAGTGATCCATCAGCACCAGCAACAGCATCGCCTCCGCGATCGGCGGGGCCCGCAGACCGACGCAGGGGTCGTGACGGCCGGTCGTGACGATCGTACCGGGCCGGCCAGCCGCATCGATGGTCCGGGCCGGGATCCGGATGCTGGAGGTCGGCTTGAAGGCCACGTGCACGATCAGGTCCTGGCCGGTGCTGATGCCGCCCAACGTGCCGCCGGAGTGATTGGACAGGAACCCCGACGGCGTCAGTTCGTCGCGATGCTCCGAGCCCTTCTGCCGGGCCACCGCCACGCCGTCACCGATTTCGACCGCGCGGGCTGCCTGAATCCCCATCATCGCGCCGGCAATGTCGGCGTCGAGCCGATCGAACATCGGCTCACCGAGGCCGGGCGGCACGCCGCGACCGATTACGGTGACCCGCGCGCCGATCGAGTCGCCCTGCCGGCGCAACTGGTCGATGTATTTCTCGAGCTCGGGCACCCGGCCTGGATCCGGGCACCAGAACGGGTTCCGGCGCGCGGCCGGAAGGTCCACGCACTCGAGGTCGTAGGGCCCGATTCCTGAGAGATATCCGGTCACCTCGATGCCGAGTCGCCCGCGCAGGTATTTGCGGGCGATCGCGCCCGCGGCCACGATCGCGACCGTGGTGCGTGCTGAGGCACGCCCACCGCCGCGATGATCGCGCCGGCCGTACTTGTGCAGATAGGTGTAGTCGGCGTGACCGGGCCGGAACAGATCGCGGCTGCGCTCGTAGTCGCGCGCCCGGGCGTCCGTATTCTCGACCAGCAATGCAATCGGCGTCCCGGTCGTCAGTCCTTCGAACACGCCGGACAGGATGCGCACGCGATCGGGTTCCCGCCGCTGGCTCGTGTAACGGGACTGCCCGGTGCGCCGCGCCTCGAGATCCGCCTGCACGTCTGCATCGGCGAGCGCCAGTCCGGGCGGGCAGCCATCCACGATCGCGCCGAGCGCCGGACCATGGCTCTCGCCAAAGGTCGTCACGGTGAACAGGGTGCCGAAAGTGCTGCCGGACATCATGGCTCCTTCAGTGGGCGAGATCGGCCGCCGCCAGCAGGAACACGCCGCCGCCGCCCCGCTCGAACTCGATCCAGGTGAACGGCAGGCGCGGCCAGCGGCGGCGTACGGCGCCCTCGCTGTCGCCGACCTCGACGACGAGGATTCCGCCAGGCCGCAGGTGCCGGCCTGCTCCCGCCAGAATCCGGGCGACGATCGCCAGCCCGCCGGCGCCGGCCCTGAGCGCCAGCGCCGGCTCGGCGTGATATTCCTGCGGCAGGCGGCGGTATGCGCGGGGCGGCACGTACGGCGGATTGCTCACGATCACATCGTAGCGCCGCGCGCCGAGCCCGGCATAGACGTCGGAGCGCAGGGCGTGCACGCGCCGCTGCAGCCGGTGGCGGCGGATGTTGTCGCGGGCCACCGCCAGTGCCCGCGGTGCAACGTCCACCGCATCGACGCGCGCTCGCGGCAACGCATGCGCGGCGGCGATGGCAATGCACCCCGAGCCGGTGCCGATGTCGAGCACGCTGCGGACGCGCCCGGCATCGATCCACGGCTCGAACCCGCGCTCGCACAGTTCGGCCAGTGGCGAGCGTGGCACCAGCACGTCCGCAGTCACGCGGATCGCATGGCCGGCGAACCAGGTGACGCCGGTGAGGTAAGCCGACGGCATGCGCTCATCGATCCGCCGCCGCACCAGCGCGCGGACCCGTTCGCGCTGGGCCGGCGTGACGGCGTGCCGGTACGCGGCCGGCGCCGCCTCGTGGCGCAGTCGCAGGGCATGGAAGACGAGGGCCGCCGCCTCGTCGCGCGGCGTCGCGGTGCCGTGCCCGAAATGCAGGCGCGCTCGGGCAAGGGTCGCCGCGACCTCGCGCAACAGCTCTGCCACAGTTCCCGCCCCTGCACGACCCGGCACCCGACCTCCCGATGCTTCGCCGACTGCGGCAGTCTAGCGGTCTGGCCGGACGGCCGGGGCTTCTGTGGGATAATTCGCGCGCCATGTCCAACGAATCCCCGTCCCGGAGTGTTCCGCGCAGCCGCCGCTGGTGGCTGCCGCTGCTGGTCGCTGCCGCTGGCATCGCCGGCGCCTGGCTGGCGGTCATCGTCAACCGTGCGCCGCAACCGCCAGCCCTGGAACGCGCCACGCTGCTGCATACGCCGCGGCCGCTGCCGGACCTGGTGCTGACGGATCACACCGGCACGGAATTTCCGACGCGCCGCCTGGCCGGGGGCTGGACGCTGCTGTTCTTCGGCTTCACGAACTGCCCCGATGTCTGTCCGACGACTCTGGCTACGCTCGTCGCCGCCGGCCGGGCGCTGGCCGATCGGCCCGCGGCGTCGCGGCCGCGGGTCGTGCTGGTCTCCGTGGACCCGGCCCGGGACTCGCCGGACAAGCTGGCTGCCTACCTCGGACACTTCGACCCGGCTTTCCTCGGCCTGACCGGAACGGCGACAGCCATCGAGGCGCTGACCCGCGGTCTCGGCGTCGTCGTGCAGGCGCAGCCGCCCGATGCGTACGGCAACTACGCCGTGGATCACTCGGCCGCGATCTTCCTGCTCGACCCGGATGGTGCGATGCGCGCGGTCTTCGGCAGCCCGCACGAGGCGGACCTCATCGCCCGCGACTACCGGCGCATCGTCGCCGCAGCGGACTGAATCCGATGAGCGGGCGCGCCGGGCGGGACCGGCTGTTCGTCGGAGTGCAGCATCTGCTCCCGCAACACACGCTGTCGCGACTGGTCCGCGCGATCACGCGCTGCCGGGTCGGCTGGGTGCGGACCGCGCTGATCCGCGCCTTCCTGCGCCGGTATGCCGTCGACCTGAGTGACGCAGAACACCGGACCCTCGGGGACTGGGCCTCCTTCAACGAGTTCTTCACGCGGCGCCTGCGGAGCGGTGCTCGTCCGGTCGACCCGGAACCGGCCGCACTGGTCAGCCCGGTCGATGGCTCGATCAGCCAGGCCGGAGCGCTGCGCGACGATGTACTGCTGCAGGCCAAGGGCATCGACTACAGCGCCGGTGCACTGCTGGGCGGAGACGCGGCCCTGGCCCGGGAACTGGCCGGCGGCGAGTACCTGACGATCTACCTTGCTCCGACCGATTATCACCGTATCCACATGCCGTGTTCCGGCACGTTGCGCCGCGCGCGCCTGATCCCGGGCGATCGCTTCAGCGTCAACGCGGCGACCGCGGCGGGCGTCCCCGGGCTGTACACACGCAACGAACGGGTCGTCTGCGTGTTCGACACTACGGCCGGCGCCATTGCGCTGGTGCTCGTCGGCGCGCTGTTCGTCGGCAGCATCAGCCTGATCTGGTCCGGCGAAGTCAACGCCCGGCGGCGCCGGCGCGTCGTCGATCTGCCGCTGCCGACGCCGCCACCACGGCTGGAGAAAGGCGCCGAGCTCGGCTGTTTCAACATGGGTTCGACGGTGATCCTGCTGGCCCCGGCGCGGCGCATCCGGCCGGAGCCCGGGCTGGTCCCGGGTCGCCGCCTCCGCTGCGGCGAACGCATCGCCACTGCCCTGTGAGCGGACCGTACTGGCAACCGACGGCGGCACCTGCCGTGCTGCGCGAGCGCGCCGCGATGCTGGCGCGGATCCGCGCCTGGTTCCTCGCCGCGGGTCTGCTCGAGGTGCAGACGCCGGTATTGTCGCGCGCCGCAGTCAGCGACCCCGCGCTCGAGTCGGTGCGCGGTGAACTGGGCGACGGGCTGCCGCGCTGGCTGCACACGTCGCCTGAATTCGCGATGAAACGGCTGCTGGCGGCCGGCGCCGGCGATTGCTGGCAGATCTGCCCGGTCTTTCGCGACGGCGAGAGCGGGCGCCTGCACAATCCCGAATTCACGCTGATCGAGTGGTACCGCGTCGGTGCCGGCGTGACGGCCATGGTGGCGGAAGTCGAACGGCTGCTGCGGGCGGCGGTGGTGAACCGGCGCGACCTGCCGCCGGCACGCTGCCTGACCTATCGCGAAGCGCTGCAGGAATTCAGCGGCGTCGACTGGCGCGGCGCCGGCACGCACGAGATCGCCGGCGTACTGGCAGCCCACGGCGTCGTGCCGGCGGCGAGTACCGCGGCATGGGAACTCGACGACTGGCTCGACCTGTTGATGGGCGCGGTGGTCGGGCCGCGCCTCGGCCACGACGCTCCGACCTTCGTGCGCGATTACCCCGCCAGCCAGGCCGCGCTCGCGCGCCTGCGTGACGATGGCGACGGCTGGCCGGTCGGCGAGCGCTTCGAACTGTATGTCGACGGGATCGAACTGGCCAACGGCTTCCACGAGTTGTGCGATGCCGACGAACAGCGCCGCCGGTTCGAATGCGACCAGCAGCAACGACTGCGCCGCGGCGCCCCGTTGCGACCGCTCGACGAGCACCTGCTGGCCGCGTTGCGGCATGGTCTGCCCGATTGTGCCGGCGTCGCGCTCGGCTTCGACCGGCTGGTCATGGTGGCGCTGCGTCTGCCGTCACTCGCCGACGCGCTGCCGTTCCCGATCGACCGCGCGTGAAGCGGCAGCGACGCCGGCACGGCCGCCGCGGGCCCGCGCCTACTGCCAGGCGGGCTGTGGACTGGGACCCCGGCCGCCGAACCAGCGGCGCGAACGCTTCCAGCGCCACGGCTTCCGCAGCGAGGGTTACCGCGCGCGGGCGATGTAGGCGCCGGTGCGTGTATCGACGCGGATCACCTCGCCCTGATTGACGAACAGCGGCACCTTGACCACCGCGCCGGTCTCGAGCCTGGCGGACTTCGTGCCGCCAGTGACGGTGTCGCCGCGCATGCCGGGATCCGTCTCGACGATGGTGAGTTCGACGTGCGCTGGCGGCGTCACCGTCAGCGGCTGTCCGTTCCACAGCGTGACGATGCATACCGTGCCGTCCTTCAGCCACTGGGCCGCATCGCCGACTGCCGCCTTGCCCGCTGCGAACTGCTCAAAGGTCTCCGGCTGCATGAAGTGCCAGAAGTCCCCGTCGGCATACAGGTACTGCATGTCGGCGTCGACGACGTCGGCCACCTCGACGGACTCCCCGGACCGGAACGTGCGCTCCACGACGCGCCCGGTCCTGAGGTTACGCAGACGCACGCGGTTGAAGGCCTGGCCCTTGCCCGGCTTGACGAACTCGTTCTCGACGATCGTGCACGGGTCACCGTCCTGCAGGATCTTCAATCCGGATCGAAATTCGCTGGTGTCGTAACTGCTCATGGCTCGGCTCTTCCGGGGCTGGCATGCGACCGCCAGGGCTGCGCTCACAAAAAGGCCGCGTATCATAGCCAGAAGCCCCGTCCCGGGCCACCGCGATGGTGACCTGCTGCCGATTCCGGACCGCGGTCGCGAATCCCACGCCCCGGCCGGTGCTAGTATCCGCGCAGCCGCCCCCCGGCCGGGCCGTCTGGGAGACCGCGACTTGAGGCAACCCGCTGCCATACCGATGATCGTTCTGACGCGCAGTCAGGACCACGTCGAGGCCATCAACAAGACCCTGCGCAACGCCGGGCATCCTGTTCACCTGACGTGGCTGCCGGATGCGCGCGATCTCGGCGACGTGCTGACCCAGGCCGTGCCCGAGATGCTGCTGCTGTTCGCCGACGAGGGCATCGTGGACGTGGCCAGCGCGATGGACTTCCGGGCCCGCTACGCGCCGGACGTGCCGGTCGTGCTGGTCCGCGATCAGCTCGACGAGGCGGCCATTGCCGCGGCGCTCGCGCTCGGTGCCCAGGATGCCGTCACCATGGGCAACCTCGAGCGGCTGCAGCTCGTCGTCGGCAGAGAGCTGCGCACCTGCCGGCTCGAGCGGGCCCTGGCGACCACACTGGCGACCGCGCGCGAGTACAAGCGGCAGCTCGAGCACGTGGTCGAGGGCTCGACGGATGCCATCGCGCAGGTACAGGAGGGCATCGTCGTCGATGCCAATCCGGCCTGGGTCGAGCTGTTCGGCTACTCGGGCCCGGATCAGGTGGTCGGCACGCCACTGATGGATGCCTTCGACGCGGACGATCACGCCGCGATCAAGGGCGCGCTGGTCGCCTGCGTGCAGGGCAAGTGGGCCGACCATGCGCTGCGGGCCTCAGCCCTGCTGGTCAGCGGCCACACGCCGTCGCTCGAGTTCTATCTGCGGCGCTCCGAGTTCGACGGTGAGCCATGCGTGCAGGTGTGCGTCCCGGCCCGGGCCACGAACGAGGGCGAACTCGAACGGCGCCTCGCCGAGGCCATGCGCTGCGATCCGGCGACCGGTCTGCTCCACCAGGGCTCGTTCACGATGGAGCTGCGTGAGCACCTCGAAACCCAGGGTCGCGGCGGCGTACGGGTGCTTGCGTACGTGGAGCCGGATCGTTACGAGGGTATCCTCGACGAACTCGGCGTAGCGGCCGGTGAGCTGTTCCTGACCGGATTCGCCGCGCTGCTGCGCGACCAGCTTCAGCCCGGAGACATTGCCGGCCGCGTGGCGGGCAATGGCTTCATGGTGCTGATCGAGCGCGGCAACCACCGCGACGTCGAAGCCTGGGCCGAACATGTCGTGCACAAGGTCGCGAGCGGCGTGTTCAATGTCGGGGCGAGGTCACTGTCCGGCACCTGCACCATCGGTCTGAGTCCGGTGCCACCCGGAGTCCGCGAGCCGGAGGCGCCGTTGACCGAGGCCTACCAAGCCAACCGTCAGGGACGCGAGCTGGGCGGCAACCGGGTGCAGACGCTGGAACGGACGGGCGCGCTGCTGCGCCTGCCGGATGATGACCAGCGGTGGGTCACGCGTATCCGCGGCGCGTTGCGCGACGGACGTTTCCGGCTGGTGCAACAGCCGATTGCGAGTCTGGTCAGCGAGGATGCCGGCATGGTCGACCTGGTCGTGCGCATGCTGGACGAGGCCGGGCAGGAAGTTCTGCCGTCGCTGTTCATGCCGGCGGCTGAACGCAACGACCTGATGCGCGCCATCGATCGCTGGGTCATCGGCGCCGCCATTGCGCTCGGGCTGGAAGTCGACGCCGGCGCGCTGTTCGTGCGGCTGTCGCACGACTCATTGGCCGATGCTTCACTGCCGCCGTGGATCGGCGAGCGACTCGGCAGCGCCGGGTTGCCGCCGCAGCGCCTGGTCATCCAGTTGCGGGAGGAGACCGTCGCGCAGCAGCTCCGCGAGGCGGTCGCGCTGCAGGACGCTCTGCGCGCAATGGGCTGCCGTCTGGCGCTGGAGGGTTTTGGCGCCGGCCGCAACGACGGGCAGTTGCTGCAGCACATGCAGCCGGATTTCATCAAGATCGCCGGCGCACTGCTGCAGGGGCTGGCCGCCGACCAGGACAAGCAGCAGCGGGTCAAGGCGCTGGTCGAACTCGCGCATTCGCGCAAGGCCGTGACGATCGGCGAGCGCGTCCAGGATGCCAATACGATGGCCGTGCTGTGGCAGCTCGGTGTGGAGTTCATCCAGGGCTACTTCGTCAGCGCACCCGAGAAAGTCGTGCTCGGCTGAGCGGCGGCAACATCCGCGGCGCACGCGAGGCGAGCGGGACCCCGGTCGCCGAACCGGCGCCGCGGCCGAGACCACCGCAGCACGCGTGCGGACTACCCGACTTCGAGCCGCTCCGCCTTGCGCCAGCCGCGCGGCAGCAGTACGCCGCGCTGGCCGCGCTGGCCGCGGTAAGCGTCGAGCTCCTTCCAGTCGAGCGTCATCTGCCGCTCGCCACAACGAACGATGACCTTCTGCCCGGTCGCCACGACCACCACTGCGACCATGCGTTCCTCGCCACTCCGGGCCTTGCGCCCCGGAATACCGAAGATCAGGTTGCCGCGGCCGCGTTCCATCTCGGGCAGCTCCGCAATCGGGAAGGCGAGCATCCGGCCATCGCTGTTCACCGCGACGACCAGCGCGTCCGCCGCCTCCGGCAGCGGCGCGGCTGGCAGCACGCGGGCATTCTCCGGCAACCGGAATACGGTCTTGCCGGCCCGGTTGCGCGCGTACAGCGCTTCGAGCCGCGTGACGAAGCCGTGCCCGGCGTCACAGGCCAGCAGCCAGCGCTCCGCCGGCTCGCCGATCAGCACGGCGGCGAAGGTCGCGCCCTCCGGTGGATCGAGCCGACCGGACAGGGGCTCGCCCTGCCCGCGCGCCGACGGCAGCGTATGCGCCGGCAGCGAATAGCTGCGCCCGGTCGAGTCGATGAACACCGCCTGTTGCGTGCTGCGGCCGCCGGCCGCCGCCTGGAAGGCATCGCCGGTCTTGTACGAAAGCGCGCGCGGGTCGAGGTCGTGGCCGCGCGCCTGCCGGACCCAGCCGAGTGAAGACAGCACGACCGTCACCGGCTCGCTGGCCACCAGCTCGGTCTCGTCGATCGCCTGGGCCGCCTCGCGCTCGACCAGCCGCGTGCGCCGGGCATCGCCGAACTGCTGCGCATCCGCCAGCAGCTCCTCGCGTACGCGGCCCCGCAGGCGTTCGTCGCTGCTGAGCGTCGCCATGATTCCGGCGCGCTCCGCGGACAGTCGTTCCTGCTCCGAGCGAATCTTCGCCTCCTCGAGCCGCGCCAGGTGACGCAGGCGCGTGTCGAGAATTGCTTCGGCCTGCTCGGCCGACAGGCCGAAGCGCTGCATCAGCACCGGGCCGGGCTCGTCCTCGTAGCGCACGATCCGGATCACCTCGTCGAGGTTCAGGTAGGCCACCAGCAGGCCATCGAGGATGTGCAGGCGCGCTGCCAGCCGACCGAGCCGGAATTCGAGGCGGCGGCGCACGGTCGCGGTACGGAATACCAGCCACTCGGCCAGCAGCTCGCGCAGACCGGTGACCCGCGGCCGGCCGTCGAGGCCGATCACGTTCAGGTTGACCCGGTAACTGCGCTCGAGGTCGGTGGTCGCGAACAGGTGCGCCATCAACTGGCCGGCATCCACCCGGTTCGAGCGCGGCGTGATCACCAGCCGGGTCGGGTGTTCATGGTCGCTCTCGTCGCGCAGGTCCTCGACCAGCGGCAGCTTCTTCGCGCGCATCTGCGCCGCGATCTGTTCGAGCACCCGAGCCCCGGAGACCTGAAACGGCAGCGCCGTGATCACGATCTCGCTGTCCTCGACCTCCCAGACCGCGCGCGCGCGGAAGCTGCCAGTGCCGGTGGCGTAGCACTGGCGCAGCTCGCTGCGCGGCGTGATGATCTCGGCGCCGGTCGGCAGGTCCGGTCCCGGCAGGTGCCGGCACAGCTCGCGCAGCGTCGCGTCCGGATGGTCGAGCAGGTGCACGCAGGCGGCCACGACCTCGCGCAGGTTGTGCGGCGGGATGTCGGTGGCCATGCCGACCGCGATGCCCTGGGTGCCGTTCAGCAGCACGTTCGGCAGCCGTGCCGGCAGGAGCTGCGGCTCCTCCAGCGTGCCGTCGAAGTTCGCCGCCCATTCGACCGTGCCCTGCCCCAGCTCGGCCAGCAGCGTTTCGGCGTACGGCCGCAGGCGCGATTCGGTGTAGCGCATGGCCGCGAACGACTTCGGATCGTCGGCCGAGCCCCAGTTGCCCTGGCCGTCGACGATCGGGTAGCGACAGGAGAAGTCCTGCGCCATCAGCACCATCGCCTCGTAACAGGCGCTGTCGCCGTGCGGGTGGAACTTGCCGATCACGTCGCCGACGGTGCGCGCCGACTTCTTGGGCTTGCCGCCGGCGAGCAGCCCGAGTTCGCTCATCGCGTAGACGATCCGGCGCTGCACCGGCTTCAGGCCGTCGGCGAGCTGCGGCAGCGCGCGGTCCAGGATCACGTACATCGCGTAATCGCGATACGCCTTCTCGGTGAACGCGCGCAGCGGCTGCCGTTCGATGCCTTCGAAGTCGAGTGGCGGCTGGTCCGGCATGTTCAGACGCTCGCCAGGTTGCCGCTCTGTTCGAGCCAGGCGCGCCGGTCGGCGGCGCGCTTCTTCGCCAGCAGCAGGTCCAGCATCTGCTCGGCATCATCGGCCGGCGCCACCGTGAGCTGCACCAGGCGCCGCGTCTCGGGCGCCATGGTCGTCTCGCGCAACTGCAGCGCACTCATCTCGCCGAGCCCCTTGAAGCGAGTGATGAGCGGACGGCCGCGCAGGCCCTCGGCCGCGATCCGGTCGAGGATGCCGGCCTTCTCGTATTCGCCGAGCGCGTAATAGACGTGCTTGCCGACGTCGATGCGGAACAGCGGCGGCATCGCCACGTACACGTGTCCGGCCAGCACCAGCGGCCGGAAGTGCCGCAGGAACAGTGCGCACAGCAGCGTGGCGATGTGCGCGCCATCGGAATCGGCGTCGGCAAGGATGCAGATGCGATGGTAGCGCAGCCCGCCGAGGTCGCTGCTGCCCGGGTCGACGCCGATCGCGGTCGCGATATCGTGGACCTCCTGCGAGGCCAGCACTTCGGCGGCGCCGACCTCCCAGGTGTTCAGGATCTTGCCGCGCAGCGGCATGATCGCCTGGAACTCGCGGTCGCGCGCCTGCTTGGCCGAGCCGCCGGCCGAATCGCCCTCGACCAGGAACAGCTCGCACAGCGCCGGTTCCTGGCGGGTGCAGTCGACCAGTTTGCCGGGCAGCGCCGGCCCGCTGGTGATGCGCCGGCGCACGACCTTCTGCGCCGCGCGGGCCCGTTCCTGGGCGTTGCCGATCGCGAACTGTGCGATGCGCTCGCCGGCCTCCGGGTGCTGGTTCAGCCACAGCGCGAAGGCATCCTTGACGACACCGGCGACGAACGCCGCCGATTCCCGCGATGACAGTTTCTCCTTGACCTGGCCGGCGAACTGCGGGTTCTGCATGCGCAGCGACAGCACGAAACTGATACCCTGCCAGACGTCGTCGGGGGCGAGGCGCAGGCCGCGCGGCAGCAGATTGCGGAACTCGCAGAACTCGCGCACCGCATCGGTGACGCCGGCGCGCAGGCCATTGACGTGGGTGCCGCCCTCGGGAGTCGGGATCAGATTTACGTAGCTCTCGGCGACCGGGCTGGCGGCGTCGGGCGCCCAGCAGAACGCCCACTCTGCCGACTCCGTGCCGCCGCGCACCGCGCCGGCCAGCGGTTCCGCCGGCAGCATGCTGACCGCGCCGAGTTGCTCGACCAGGTACTGCGCCAGGCTGCCGGTGTAGAACCACTCCTCGGTCTCGCCGCTCGCTTCGACCGCGAGCCGCACCCGCAGGCCCGGGCACAGCACCGCCTTGGCGCGCAGCAGATGCCGCAGGCGGGGCAGCGAGAACGCCGCCGCCTCGAAGAACGCCGGATCCGGCCAGAAGCGCAGCGTGGTGCCGGTCACGCCGCGTTTCACCTGGCCGCTCGCAGTCAACTTCGATGTGGTCCGGCCGTCCGTGAACGCAATGGCGTACTCGCGGCCCTCGCGGCGCACGCGGCACTCGAGGCGGCGCGACAGCGCGTTGACCACCGACACGCCGACACCGTGCAGCCCGCCGGCGGCCTGATAAGTCTTCGCCGAGAACTTGCCGCCGGCGTGCAGCCGCGTCAGGATCACCTCGACGCCGGGCAGCTTCTCCTTCGGGTGCAGGTCCACCGGCATGCCGCGTCCGTCGTCCTCGACCGACAGCGACCCGTCGGCATGCACGATCACGCTGATGTGATGGCAATGCCCCGCCAGCGCCTCGTCGACGCTGTTGTCGATGACCTCGTGCGCGAGGTGGTTCGGACTGCGCGTGTCCGTGTACATGCCGGGCCGGCGCCGCACGGGCTCCAGGCCGGTCAGGACTTCGATGTCGGAAGCGGTGTAGGACTGACTCATGCGACCACGCGCGGCGCCGCGGGCGCCGCGGGCGCGGCGATTCTAGCAGCCTGTCGGACTCAGGGCATCGTAGCGAGACGCGTGAGAATCGAGGCAGGATTTTCAATCGCCCGAGGAGAAGTGGTGACTATTTGACGTGGACGATCGGAAATATGGACCGCTTCCCACGCGCCGCAGCAGATGCGCCTGCGAGGCGACCGGCGGCCCGCTCGCGAACCCGGCTGCTGCGCCGGCGAGCGAGTGTCCCAGACCCCGGCCCCGCCCGGCTGCAGCAAACTCACGGCACCCCCGGCAAGTTGGTATCAGTCGAGATCAGCGGCGAGTGCGCGCACGGTCGCCTCGGGCAACCGCCGTGCGTGGCTGCAGGCCGGGTGATCGACGCCGGCGCTGACCGCCTGCCCGGCGCGCACCGCGGTGCGCGCCGCCGGGGACAGTTCGAAGCGCAGCCAGTGCACGGCCGAGGTCTTGCTGTCGTTGTCGCGCTCGAGGTCTTCGTCGGCGATCGCGCGGCTGCGTTCTCCGGCCACCTCGACCCAGCAGCAGTCTTCGATGCCGCGCAACCGCGTCAGCGCGACTCGCCGCTCCGCCTCGTCCGGGTACTCGATCATCAGCGTGACTTTCCAGTTGCCGCCGTCCGGAATCAGCGGATTGTAGGTGTCGAGCTCGGCTTGGATATCAGCCGGATCCGTCAACTGCTCGATGCGCAGCATTTCCTGCACCTGGTATCCGATGGTCAGCCGGTCCTCGAAGATCCAGGTCAGGTGCGGCGCGACCGCGACCGTGCGGTCGCGCTTGTGCGCGAGGACGCGGGCGCGGAAAGCAGGGCGCTCGCGCGCGTAGGTCGCGGCGTCCATCAGCTCGGCGAGGGTCAGCGGCCCGCGGGCCGGCGCGGTGCTCACGGCGGCGCGTTCAGATGCCGTACGCGAGCCGCAGCAGGCGCAACGGGTGCTCGGGTGCGCGCCGCGCGGTGAGTCCGGATTCGATCTGGTGGCCGGCCATCGGGCAGTCGCTCGCGTAATGGTCGGCGGCCGCGGCCTCGACCCGCTGCACGACCGGGCGCGTGATCTTCATCGCGGCCGCGCGGAACTCACGCTTGACCGCGTAGGTGCCGTCATGCCCGGAGCAGCGCTCGATGACGGTCAGTGTGGTGCCCGGCACCAGCGCCAGCACCTCGCGCGTGCGCAGACCGAGGTTCTGGACCCGCAGGTGACAGGGCACGTGCCAGGCGACCTGGCCGAGCGCCTGGCGGAAATCGGTGCGCAGCCGGCCGGCGGCGTGCCGGTGCAGCAGGTATTCGAACGGATCGAAGGTGCGCGCCGCCACTGCGGCGACCTGCGGATCCTCAGGGAACAGCAGCGGCAGCTCCTGGCGCAGCATCAGCACGCACGACGGCACCACTGCGAGGATGTCGTGCCCGGCTTCGACCAGCTCAGCGAGTCGCGGGATATTGTAATCCTTGAGCTGCGCGACCGCCTCGAGGTCGCCGAGTTCGAGCTTCGGCATGCCGCAGCAGCGCTCGCTGTCGGCCAGCGCGAACGGGATACCGTTGTGCCTGAGGACGGCCACCAGGTCCTCGACGATCTCCGGCTCGTTGCGGTTGCCGTAGCAGGTGACGAAGACCGCGACGCGGCCGGTGGTCGGCCCCGCGGCCACTGGCTCGACGGCCGGCGGCTGGTGTCGCGCCGCGCGCCGGCGGAACGAAGCGCTATGGTATTCCGGCACCGGAGCGTCGCGGTGCACGCCGAAGGCGCGCTCCAGCAGTCGTCGCCCCAATCGGCTGCGGTTGGCGGCGTTCACAGCCCCGGCCACGACCGGGATGCCGGCGAGGCGCCCGACCCGGTCCGTCGAGGTCAGCACACGGTCGCGGAAACGCGCACCGTGCTCGCGGAAACGCACCGCCTTGGCCCGCAGCATCAGGTGCGGGAAGTCCACGTTCCAGGGGTGGGGCGGCACGTACGGACACTTGGTCATGAAGCAGAGGTCGCAGAGATAACAGTGGTCGACGACCTCCTGCCAGGCCGATTTCGGCACGCCGTCCAGCTCACCGGTCGCCGACTGGTCGATCCGGTCGAACAGCGTCGGGAAGGCCTGGCACAGGTTGAAGCAGCGCCGGCAGCCGTGGCAGATATCGAAGACGCGGGTCAGCTCCGCGTCCAGCGCGGCCGGATCATGGAATTCGGGCGTCTGCCACGCGAGTGGGTGGCGGGTCGGCGCCTCGAGGCTGCCTTCGCGCTGGCCCGGGCGCCGTGCGTCACTCACGCCAGCGGCTCAGCCCAACTGATCGAGTGCCCTCTGGAACCGGTTCGCGTGCGAGCGCTCGGCCTTGGCCAGTGTCTCGAACCAGTCGGCGATCTCATCGAAGCCCTCGACGCGCGCGGTCTTCGCCATGCCCGGATACATGTCAGTGTACTCGTGCGTCTCGCCGGCGATGGCGGCTTTCAGATTGGCCGACGTACCGCCGATCGGCAGTCCGGTCGCCGGGTCGCCAACCTGCTCCAGGTACTCGAGGTGTCCATGGGCGTGGCCGGTCTCGCCCTCGGCGGTCGAGCGGAACACTGTGGCGACGTCGTTGTACCCTTCGACGTCGGCCTTCTGAGCGAAGTACAGATAACGACGGTTGGCCTGGGATTCACCCGCGAATGCGGCCTTCAGGTTGTCTTCGGTCTTGCTGCCTTTCAGGTTCATCGTGCACTCCTCCGGGGTATGCCCCTCGGTTTGGATTGATTCTAGCACCGCATGGGCAATCATCAAGGCGCAGACCGAAGGCGTGGCCGGCCTGATCCTCGTTGACCCCCCGGTCGGGCGCTGTGTAACGTACCCGCCCCACCCGCGCAGCGGACGCAGCCGTGAGCCGAACCCGGACAACCGCCCCCGATTTCGAGACGGCACTGGCCGAACTCGAACAGATCGTGGCCCGGCTCGAGCGCGGCGAGTTGTCGCTCGAGGAATCGCTGCGCCAGTTCGAGCGCGGCGTCGCGCTGACCCGCAATTGCCAGCGGGCGCTGCGCCAGGCCGAGCAGAAAGTGACGGCCCTGAGCCGCGGTCCGGACGGCGGCGCCATCGAGCAGGAGTTCGTTCCGTCCGGCGACGAATCGTGACGCAGCCGTCCGCCAGCCGCAACGGGCTGTCCTGGGAACAGTGCGGCCGGCAACGTATCGAGGATCTGCTGGCCCGGCACCTGCCACCGGCCGACCTCGCTCCGGCGCGGCTGCATGAGGCGATGCGCTATGCCGTGCTCGGGCCGGGCAAGCGCGCCAGGCCACTGCTCGTATACGCCGCGGCCGAGGCACTCGACCTTCCGCTCGAGTTGGTCGACGCGCCGGCCGTGGCGGTCGAGCTGATTCACGCCTACTCGTTGATCCACGATGACCTGCCGGCAATGGATGACGACGACCTGCGCCGCGGCCGGCCGACGACGCACCGGGCGTTCGACGAGGCCACGGCGATCCTGGCCGGCGACGCGCTGCAGGTCCTCGCATTCGAAATCCTGGCCAGGCCCGCCCGTGGAGTGTCGGATGCCGCGGCGCTGGCGATGATTCGCCTGCTCGCCGCGGCCAGCGGCACCCGCGGCATGGCCGGCGGTCAGGCGCTGGACCTGGCAGCGGTCGGGCAACCGTTGCCGGTGGCCGGGATCGAAGAGATGTACAATCGCAAGACCGGAGCGCTGATCGGCGCTGCCGTGCTGATGCCCGCCGCGCTCAATGCCGCGCTGCCGCCGGAGCGCCATCGCGGGCTGGAACGGTTTGCCCGGTGCACCGGTCTCGCTTTCCAGATCGTCGACGACCTGCTGGACGTCCTCGGCGATCCGGCGGCGACCGGCAAGGCGACCGGTACCGACGCGCGGCATGGCAAGCCGACCTATCCGGCTGCTGCCGGCCTCGAAGGGGCGCGCGCACGGGTGCATGAACTCGTGGCCGCGGCGCTGGCGGAACTCGCCGGCTTCGGGCCGGGCGCCAGACAGCTTCGGGAGTTCGCGCGCGAGCTCGGTGCACGCTGCCCCTGAGCCCATGCCCCCGCCCGATGGTCAGGCTGTACACTGAGGCCATGGACGACCCGCCGCGGCCCGGTCTGCTGGATACGATCGAGACGCCGGCCGATCTGCGCGCGCTGCCGCGCGCGGAACTGCCGCGCCTGGCGGCTGAACTGCGCGAGTTCCTCGTGCACGCGGTCGGACCGATGGGCGGCCACCTCGCCGCCGGCCTTGGCACGGTCGAACTGACGATCGCCCTGCACTACGTCTTCGATACGCCCTGGGACCGGCTCGTGTGGGACGTCGGTCACCAGGCCTATCCGCACAAGGTTCTCACCGGCCGGCGCCCACGACTGGGCAGCATCAAGCAGGCGGGCGGCCTGGCCCCGTTCCCGGCGCGCGCCGAGAGCGTCTACGACAGCTTCGGCGTCGGCCATTCGAGCACTTCGATCAGCGCCGCGCTCGGCATGGCGATCGCCAGCCGCCAGGCCGGCCACGACCGGCGCGTCGCCGCGATCATCGGTGACGGCGCGATGAGCGCGGGCCTCGCCTGGGAAGCGCTGAACCATGCCGGCAGTCTCGACGTCGACCTGCTGGTCGTGCTGAACGACAACGACATGTCCATCTCGCCGAATGTCGGCGCGCTGTCCCGCTACTTCGCCCGGGTGCTGTCCGGCCGGATGTACGCGCACCTGCGCGAGGGCTCGAAGAAGGTGCTGCGCACGATGCCGGTCGCCTGGGAACTGGCCCGGCGCTCGGAGGTGCATGCCAAGGGCATGGTCCTGCCGGGCACGCTGTTCGAGGAGCTCGGCTTCAATTACATCGGCCCGGTCAACGGCCATGACCTCGAGGTGCTGGTGACGACACTCGGCAACATGCGCTCGCTGCCGGGACCGCAGTTTCTGCACGTCGTGACGCAGAAAGGCCGCGGCTACGCGCCGGCCGAGGCCGACCCGATCACCTGGCATGGTCCCGGCCCGTACGATCCGGTCAGCGGTCGCATCGCACGCGACGCCGCCGGCGGACCGACCTACTCCCAGGTGTTCGGCGCGTGGCTCTGCGACGCCGCCGAGCGTGATCCGCGGGTCGTGGCGATCACTCCGGCGATGCGCGAAGGTTCCGGGCTGGTCGAGTTCGAGCAGCGTTTCCCGGAGCGTTATTTCGACGTCGCCATCGCCGAGCAGCACGCAGTGACGCTGGCCGCCGGCCTGGCCTGCGAGGGCCTGCGGCCGGTCGTGGCGATCTACTCCACGTTTCTGCAGCGCGGCTACGATCAGTTGATCCACGACGTCGCGCTGCAGCGCCTGCCGGTCGTCTTCGCGATCGATCGGGCCGGCCTGGTCGGCGGCGATGGCGCCACGCACCAGGGCTCGTTCGACCTCAGCTTTCTGCGCTGCATCCCCAACCTGGTGATCATGGCGCCGGCCGATGAGAACGAATGCCGGCAGTTGCTCGACACGGCGCTGGCCCTCGACCTGCCGGCCGCGGTGCGTTATCCGCGCGGGCGCGGCCCGGGAGTCGCAGTGCAGCGCGAGTCGACGCCCGTGCCGCTCGGGCGCGCGGAGTTGCGCCGGCGTGGCGGCAGCGGACTCGCGCTGCTGTCCTTCGGCACGATGCTCGGCCAGGCGCTGGCGCTCGGCGCCCACTTCGACGCCACGGTCGTCAACATGCGCTTCGTCAAGCCGCTGGATGAAGAGCTGCTGCGGTCGCTTGCCGGCAGCCATGACGCCCTGGTCACGCTGGAGGAGAATGCGGCGAGCGGCGGCGCGGGCTCGGCGGTGCTGGAATACCTGCACGGCAATGGCCTCAGTAGCCCGCTGTACATCGCCGGCATCCCGGACCATTTCATCGAGCACGGCTCGCGTGAGGACAACCTCGCTGCCGCCGGCCTCGATTTCGCCTCGCTGCGCACTGCGATCGAGCGGTTCTGGCGGCCGGTGCGGCCGGCCCGGGTGCAGCCGGCGGGCTAATCAGGACCAATCTGGTATAGTTTGACCGGCGCCGACCGCCCGCCCGGCCGGCAAGGACCCCCAGCGATGAGCCGGAAGACGACCTCCGCCGCCCCCATTCCCGACGTGCAGAACCGCGCAGACTCGCGCCGCATCGAGATCGGCCGGGTCGGCATCAAGGACATCTACCATCCGGTACGGGTCAAGGACCGCTCGGGCGGGGAACAGCACACGATTGCCAGCTTCAACATGTACGTGTTCCTGCCGCACAACTTCAAGGGCACGCACATGTCGCGCTTCGTCGAGATCCTGAACCAGCACGAGCGCGAGATCTCGGTCGAGTCGTTCGGCGCGATGCTCGCCGAGATGACCGCGCGGCTCGATTCCGACGCCGGCCACCTGGAAATGAGCTTCCCGTATTTCGTCATGAAGAAGGCACCGGTGTCCGGGGTCGAGAGCCTGCTCGACTACCGCGCGACGCTGGCCGGTGAGCACAAGCATGGCCGAACCGAGACCTGGCTCAAGGTCGTGGTCCCGGTCACCAGCCTGTGCCCCTGTTCGAAGGGCATCTCCGAACGCGGCGCGCACAATCAGCGCTCGCACGTGACCATCGCGGCCCGCATCGCCGAGCACGTCTGGATCGAGGAACTGATCGACGTCGCGGAGCAGGAGGCCAGCAGCGACCTGTACGGCATCCTCAAGCGGCCGGACGAGAAGTACGTGACCGAGCGGGCCTACGACAACCCCAAGTTCGTCGAGGACATGGTCCGCGACATCGCCATGCGGCTGAACGCCGATCCGCGCATCCGCGCCTACGTGATCGAGTCGGAGAACTTCGAGTCGATCCACAACCATTCCGCGTACGCGCGCATCGAACTCGACAAGGACCGGCCCTAGCTCACCCCGCGCTGGTCCCCGTTCTGCAGGCGTGCGATCAGGGTCTTCAGGAAGGTCTTGTTGAAGCGCAACTGGCAGGCCGCCGAGGCCTGCTCAAGCAGCGTCGAGCTGACCCGCAGGATCGTCGCATCGTCATCGGCGACGACCGCGGCCTGGCTCCGGGCGCCGCGCAGGTAGCTGGTCTCGCCGAAGCAGTCCCCGGCCTCCAGCCGCCCGACCCGGGCGCCGTCGCGCAGCACCGCACAGCGCCCCGCTACGACCACGTAGAAGCGGTCGTCGATGTTGCCGGCCCGCACGATTTCATCACCAGCCTGATGCGCCTGCCAGCTTCCGGCGCGCAGCACCTCGCGGATCTCGTCGGCGGAAAAGTCATGGAAGAACTTGAGCCGGCGCAGGATACCGAAGTGCTCGCGCTGATCGAGCCGGCCGGCCTGGCCGCGCAGCCGCGAGTGCACCCGGGCCAGCGCCGCGGCAAAGGCCGCGCCATTGGCATGGCGCCGGGCCGGGTCCTTGTGCATCGCGACCGCGACGACCTCCTCGAGCTCGGCCGGTAGCTCGGGCCGCAGGCTCAGCATCGGCGCCGCGGTGGCGTACACGATCTGATGCAGCAGCCGGGTCAGCGCACCGGCCCGGAACGGCCGCTGCCCGGTCAGCAGCTCGTACATGACGGCTCCGAGCGAATACAGGTCCGAGCTGGCAGTCAGCTCCAGCGACTGGACCTGCTCGGGCGACATGTAGCTCGGGCTGCCGGCGATGCCCTCGATCCGCGAAATCTCGGCATCGCTGACCAGCGCGATGCCGAAGTCGATCAGGCGCAGGTCGTTGTCCGTCGTCAGCATCAGGTTGCTGGGCTTGATGTCACGATGAATCACACCGCGCGCATGCGCGTAGTGCAGCGCGCGGGCGCACTTGAACAGAATCGCGAGCACGTCGTCGACCGGCAGCAGGTTGTCCGGGCGCGTGTACGTCGCCAGCGTGCGCGCGCCATGGATGAACTCGGTGACCACGTAGCAGAAACCCTCTTCCTCGCCGGCGTCGAAGATCGGCATGATGTTGGGGTGCTGCAGCATCCCCACCATGTGGGCTTCCGACAGGAACATCTTGCGCGCGATCCGGGCCCGGGCCGGGTCGTCGTCCTCGGCGAAGCGATAGACCTTGATCGCGACGTCACGCCCGTAGTACGGGTCGTGCGACAGATAGACGACGCCGGTCGAGCCCTTGCCGACCGCGCGGATCACCTCGTACTTGCCGATGCGCGCCGGCACAGCCGGCTCGGCGCGGAGCGGCGCTGGCCGTGCGGTTGGCAGGGTGGCGCTGGAAACGATGATGGCTGGCTACTCCCGAGGGCCGGACGGCGCGCGCGCGACCGGACTGCGCGGCAGGGTATTTCGTCAAACCGGCCCGAACCGTGAACCGGTTCGCTCTTCACTGGTGGCCGGGGTCGTGGTGGGCGAAGTGATCGAAACCGTGACCTGCGTCGCACCCGGCCGGCAGGCCACCGACCCGCACACCCGGCGTCGCAACGATCGTGCCGATGCAGGCCAGCGGCACGAGAGCGGCGAGTGCCTCGACCCCGGCGCGCGCCGCCGCCGGCGCAGTGAACAGCAATTCGTAGTCGTCGCCGCCGGCGAGCGCAAACCGCAGCGCCTGCGCAAGGTCGGCCACCGCGCGCAGTGACGGCGACAGCGGCAGATTCCGTGCGTCGAGTTCAGCGCCCACCGCGCTCGCGACGCACATGCGGCCGAGATCGCCGACCAGCCCGTCGGAAACGTCGATGCAGGCGCTCGCCAGGCCGCGCAGCGCGCAGCCGAGCGCGACCCGCGGCTCCGGGAACTCGAATTTCTGTACGAGTGCCGCCCGTGCGCCGTCGTCGCCGCTCAACCGGCTCTGCAGCAGCGCGAGGCCCGCGGCCGCGTCGCCCGGCGTGCCACTGATCCAGATGGAGTCGCCGGGCCGGGCGCCGGTACGACGCAGCGCCTGACCGGGGGCCACGAAACCGGCCACGGTCACGCTCGCGGCCAGCGCGCCGCGCGTCGTGTCGCCGCCGACGAGAGACACGCCGAAACGCCGGGCCAGCACGGCAAACCCGGCTGCGAATTCCTCCACCCAGTGCTCGTCGACCGCCGGCAGCGTCAGCCCGAGCAGCGCCCAGGCCGGGTCGGCGCCCATCGCCGCGAGATCACTGAGGTTCACGGCCAGCGCGCGGTGGCCGACGGTCCGGCCCGGCGATTCCGCCGGGAAGTGCACGCCGGCGTTGATCACATCGAGCGCAAGCACCAGTTCCCGGTCCGCTGGCACGCGGACGAGCGCCGCATCGTCGCCGACGCCGAGCCGGACATCGGCCCGGGCAGCGCCGCAGTCGCGAAACCAGCGCTCAATCAGTTCGAACTCACCGACCGGCATCGGCCCGCCCCGGGCAGCCCACTCAGGCTACCGCGCCCCGCTCGACGCTGCGGTACTCACGCGAGGCGCGGTCGAGCACCGCATTGACGAAACGATGGCCGTCGGTGGCGCCGAAACGCCGGGCCAGCTCGACGGCCTCGTTGATGACGACCCGGAAGGGCACGTCCGGCCGGTAACGCAGTTCCCAGAAGCCCAGATACAGGATGGCGTGTTCCACCGGATCGAGGCGCTGCGGCGGCAGGTCCGAGCAGCGCGCGATCATGTCGTCGAGGGTGGCCGGATCGGCGCAGATCGCGGCGAGCGCCGCGCGGAAGTAGTCGGCGTCGGCCTTCGCGAAATCCGGGTTGGCGGCAAACTGCGCATGCAGCTCCTGCCACGCCGGCCCGGCCATCTGCCACTGGTACAGCGCCTGCACCAGCAACCGGCGTGCGGCGCGCCGCGCCCGCGCCGCCTGCGCCGCCTCGCCCTTCATCAGCCTGCTCCGAGCCGGCGGTGCAGGTTGGCGAGACGGACCGCCGCGGTGGCCGCGTCGGCGCCGCGGTTGCCATCTTTGCCGCCGGCACGATCCGCTGCCTGGGTGACGGTCGCGGTCGTCAGCACGCCGAACACGACCGGTACGCCGGTGTCGAGCGCCACGCGCGCCAGTCCCGCCGCGCATTCGCCGGCGACGAAATCGAAATGCGCGGTCTCGCCGCGGATTACGGCGCCGAGCGCAACGATCGCGTCCCACTGGCCAGACCGGGCCATCTGCTGCGCTACCGGCGGCAGGTCGAAGGCCCCGGGCACGCGCACCAGTGTGATGGCCGCGGGCGCGGCGCCGTGCCCGGCCAGCGCACGCAGGGCGCCGTCGATGAGGCGCTCGACGATGAACTCATTGAAGCGCGCGGCGACCAGCGCGAACCGCAGCCCGCCGGCCTGCAGCTCGCCCTCGATGATGCGTACGCCATCCATCCGCGCAGTGTATCCGGCGCGCCGCCACGGCGCGAACCAGCTCACGCGGGCCGGGACGGCAGTAGCGATTCCGCGCTACAGCAGGGCGGGCTGGGGGCCGGGACACTCGCTCGCTCGCGCGAGCCCGATTTACGCGCTCGCTCGCGACGTCCCGGCCCCCAGCCCGCTGCGATGCCGCGGTCGACACCGCCGCATCACACGGCGCCGGCGAGGCGGACGGGGCCCGCGAGCGAACTCGTAAAGATCGGCCGAGTCCGCGAGCGGGACCCCGGCCGCCGAACCGGCGCCGCGGGCTGGGGCGCGCGTCAGTCCACGTATTCGGTGATCTCGAGGCCGAAGGCGCTGATGCCGAGAAGCTGGCGCGGCGCCGACAGCACGCGCATGCGGGTGACGCCGAGGTCGTGCAGGATCTGCGCCCCGATACCGTAAGTGCGCAGCACCGACGGCCGCGGGGTATGGGCCTCGGACCGCGGCCCGGGAGCGGTGATCTCCTGGACTGCGGCGACCAGTTCGGCCGGCACCTCCGGTGGGCGCAGCAGCACGACCACGCCGTAGTCCTCGCGGGCGATCCGCGCCAGCGCCGGCCGCAGCGCCCAGGCGTGCGGATCGAGGCGCAGGCCGAGATCGTCGCGCAGCGTGTCGTGCAGGTGCACCCGCACCAGCGGCGCCAGCTCGCCGCCCGGCCCGCCGCGCACCAGCGCGACGTGCACGGTGCCGTGCACGTGATCCTCGTACCAGCACATGCGCAGCGGGCCGAACTCGGTCTCGATCATCCGGTCGATGACCCGCTCGATCGAGCTCTCGGCATGCAGCCGGTAGCGGATCAGGTCGGCAATCGTGCCGATCTTCAGTCCGTGCCCGGCGGCGAAGCGCTCGAGGTCCGGGCGCCGCGCCATCGAGCCGTCCTCGTTCAGGATCTCGACAATGACCGCCGCCGGCTCGAAGCCGGCCAGCCGCGCCAGATCGCAGCCGGCCTCGGTATGTCCGGCGCGCGTCAGCACGCCGCCCGGCTGCGCCATCAGCGGGAACACGTGCCCGGGCTGGCGCAGGTCGTCCGGCCGCGCGCCGGGCGCGACCGCGGTGCGGATCGTATGCGCCCGGTCGTGCGCCGAGATGCCGGTGGTGACGCCGGCCGCCGCCTCGATGCTGACCGTGAAGCTGGTGCCATGCCGGTCACCGTCGCCGTGCACCATCAGCGGCAGCCGCAGTTCGCGGCAGCGCTCGCGGGTCAGTGTCAGGCAGATCAGGCCGCGACCGTAGCGGGCCATGAAGTTGATGTCCTCGGATCGCACGCAGGCCGCCGCCATCAGCAGGTCGCCCTCGTTCTCGCGATCCTCGTCGTCCATCACGACGACCATGCGTCCCGCGGCCAGTTCGACCAGCAATTCCTCGATCGTATTCATGACTGTTCCCGTTCCCCGAACAGGCGCTCCAGATAGCGCGCCAGGATGTCCACTTCGAGATTGACCGGAGTGCCGACACGCAGGTCCCCGAGCGTCGTCACCGCGCGAGTGTGCGGAATCAGGTTGACGTCAAAGACCGCGCCATGCACGCCATTGACGGTCAGGCTGACGCCATCGACCGTCGCCGAGCCCTTGCCGGCGATGTAGCGCGCCAGCGCCGGCGGTACCTGGAATCCGACCCGCAGCGAGCCGGCCTCCTCGCACAGCCACTCGACCCGGGCGAGGCCATCGACGTGCCCGGTGACGAAGTGGCCGCCCAGCGCATCGCCGGCCAGCAGCGCCGGCTCGAGGTTGACCGCGGCGCCCGCGGCCAGCGTTCCGAGCGTGGTGTGCGCGATGGTCTCCCGCGAGACGATGGCCGCGAAGCCTTCCGCATCGACCCGCACCAGCGTCAGGCACACGCCCGCGACCGCGATGCTGTCACCGACCTGCCAGCCGGCTGTCGCCAGGCCGCCGCTCGCAATCGACAGTTCGAGATCGCCGTCGCGCAGCATCGCGGCGCGCACCCGGCCGATCGCGCGGACGATGCCCGTGAACATGCTTCAGTTCCTCCCGGCGGCCGGCCGCAGGATGAGCCGCAGGTCCGAACCGACCCGGCGCGTCTGCCGGATCGTGAAGCCGAGGCGCTGCTCCAGCGTCGCCGGTTCCGGCAGTACCGCCAGCGGCCGCGCCCCGGCACCGAGCAGGGAGGGTGCCATGTAGAGAACCAGTTCGTCGACCAGCCCCTCCGCCAGCAGCGCGCCGGACAGGGTCGCGCCCGCCTCCACGTGCAGTTCATTGATTTCGAGCTCGGCGAGCCGCCGCAGCGCCGCGGCGAGATCGACGCCGCCGTGGCCTGCCGGCAGCCGCTCGACGCGGACCCCGGCGCTCGCCAGCGCGGCGCGGCGTCCGGCATCGGCGCTGCTCGTCAGGACCAGCACCTCACCCGGCGGGGCCACGATCCGCGACACGGGTGACAGGCGCAGGCTCGAGTCGAGCACCACCCGCAACGGCTGTCGCGCAGCACCCGGCACGCGCACATCGAGACGCGGATCGTCGGCCAGCACGGTCGCGACTCCGGTCAGGATCGCGCCGGCCCGCGCGCGAAGCCGCTGGTTATCGGCGCGCGCCGCCGCGCCGGTGATCCAGCGGCTGCGGCCATCGGCGAGCGCCGTCCGCCCGTCGAGGCTGGTGGCCAGCTTGAGGCGCAGCCACGGACGGCCGCGTTCGTGGCGGGAAAAAAAACCGGGATTCAGCCGGCGCGCCGCCCGCGCGCCCGGGCCGGTGCGTACCTCGATGCCGGCCGCGGCCAGCCGCGCGAGTCCGCTGCCGGCCACCCGCGGATTCGGGTCGCGCGCTGCGACGCAGACCCGGCCGATGCCCGCGGCGATCAGCGCATCCGCGCAGGGGGGCGTGCGCCCATGGTGGCTGCACGGTTCCAGTGTGACGCAGGCGGTCGCGCCACGGGCCGCGGCGCCGGCGGCGGCGAGCGCCATGACCTCCGCATGCGGGCCGCCGCAGACCTCGTGCCAGCCCTCACCGACGATGCGCCCGTCCCGCACGATCACACAGCCCACGCGCGGGTTCGGGTCGGTCGTCCACAGGCCGCGCGCCGCCAGTTCGAGCGCCCGCGCCATCGGCGCCGCATCCGGATCCGGCGCCGCGTTCATCGCTTGCCCCGCGGCTCGCGGCTCTGGCTCGGCAGCAGCGACATCTGCCCCGCGGCCGGATCGAGCACCCGGCGGCGGCCGAGCTGGTCGATCTGCTCGCGGAACGCATCCACGTCCTGAAAGCGGTGATACACCGACGCGTAGCGCACGTAGGCGACTTCGTCGAGCTGGCGCAGCTCGTCCATGACGATTTCGCCGATCGTGCGCGAGGCGACTTCGCGTTCGCCGAGACCGCGCAGGCGGTGGCAGATCCGTTCGATCGCCGCTTCGACGTCCTCGCGCCCGATTGGCCGCTTCTCCAGCGCCTTCAGGATCCCGGCGCGCAGCTTGCTCTCATCGAACGGCTGGCGGGTCTGGTCGCTCTTGACCACCTGCGGCATCACCAGTTCGGCGGTCTCGAAGGTCGTGAACCGCTCGCCGCAGGCCTGGCATTCGCGCCGCCGGCGGATCTGGTGGCCCTCGCCGGCGAGCCGCGAGTCGGTGACCTTGGTGTCATCGTGATTGCAGAACGGGCAGTGCATCGCCGCCCCCGGGGCTCACAGGCTCAGTCGTACACGGGATGGCGCCGGCACAGTTCCAGCACCTCGGCCCGCACCCTGGCGACGCTCGCCTCGTCGCCCTGCGCATCGAGCACATCGGCGATCCAGCCACCGACCTGGCGGACCTCCGCGGTACCGAGGCCGCGGGTGGTGATCGCCGGCGTCCCGATGCGCAGCCCGCTGGTCACGAACGGCGGCCGCGGGTCGTTCGGCACCGCGTTCTTGTTGACCGTCATGTGGGCGCGGCCGAGCGCGGCATCGGCGTCCTTACCGGTCAGCGCCTGCCCGATCAGGTCGACGAGAAACAGGTGGTTGTCGGTACCGCCCGAGACGATGCGATAGCCGCGCGCGGCGAGCGCGGCGGCCATCGCCCGCGCGTTGTCCAGCACGCGCTGCTGGTACTCGCGGAACTCCGGCGCCAGCGCCTCGAGCAGCGCCACGGCCTTGGCGGCGATGACGTGCATCAGCGGTCCACCCTGCGTGCCCGGGAAGATCATCGAATTGAGGCGCTTCGGCAGCTCGGCGTGGGCCCGCGCGAGGATCAGGCCGCCGCGCGGCCCGCGCAGCGTCTTGTGCGTCGTGGTCGTGACGACGTCGGCCTGCGGCACCGGGTTCGGGTACAACCCGGCCGCGACCAGCCCGGCCACGTGCGCCATGTCGACGACCAGCCAGGCGCCTACTTCATCCGCGATCCGGCGGAAGCGCGCCCAGTCGACCACGCGCGAATAGGCCGAAAAACCGGCCAGGATCAGTTTCGGACGGTGCTCGAGCGCGAGCCGCCGTACGCCGTCGTAGTCGATCTCGCCGGTGGCCGGGTCCAGCCCGTACTGCACCGCATGGAAGAAACGTCCGGAGAAATTGACCTTCGCGCCGTGGGTCAGGTGACCGCCGTGATCGAGGCTCATCCCGAGCAGCGTGTCGCCGGGCTGCAGCAGCGCCAGATAGACCGCAGCGTTGGCCTGCGAGCCCGAGTGCGGCTGGACGTTGGCGTAGGCCGCACCGAACAGCCGGCAGGCCCGGTCGATGGCCAGTTGCTCGGCGATGTCGACGTACTCGCAGCCGCCGTAGTAGCGCTTGCCGGGATAGCCCTCGGCGTACTTGTTGGTCAGGACCGAGCCCTGCGCCTCGAGCACGCGCGGGCTGACGTAGTTCTCCGAAGCGATCAGCTCGAGATGCTCCTCCTGCCGCCGCCGCTCGCCGGCCAGCGCCGCGGCGAGCTCCGGATCGAAGGAATCGATGCGCATCTCGGGACCGAACATGGACTGTCCTCGGGTTGAACCGGCGGGGAAACGCGGGCCCGGAAGTTTACCCGAAAGCAGTCGCCGGAGCCGCCTCGACGAAGGCCTGCACCACCCCGTTCCAGGCCTGTGCCAGGTTGTCGCGGTTGTAGCCGCCACCGCCCAGGCCCAGGATCCGCCCGCCGGCATGCCGCTCGGCGACCGCGCACAGGCGCGCCGCCGCATGCGCGTGCGCCGCGACGCTGCAGGCAAGGTGCGTGATCGGATCGCCGGCGATGCTGTCAGCGCCGCACTGGAACAGGACGAACTCCGGGCGGAACGGCTCCAGGTGCTCCTCGACCCGCTCCCACGCTGACCGGAACTCCCGGTCGCCGGCGCCCGGCGCGAGCGGCAGATTCAGCTTGGTGCCGCGCGCCGCTCCGCTCCCGGTCTCGCCGGCGTGCCCGGTGCCGGGATACAGGAAGCGGCCGTCCTCGTGGATGTCGGCAACGACCACGGCCGGATCGTCCTCGAAGGCGTAGAACACGCCGTCGCCGTGGTGGGCGTCGATGTCCACGTAGGCGATGCGGCCGAGTCCGTGCCCGCGGCGCAGGTACTCGATGACGACGCCGATGTCGTTGAACACGCAGAAGCCGGCGGCGTGTTCGCGGCCGGCATGATGCAGGCCGGCGATCGGCACGAAGGCGCGCCGGCAGCGGCCGCTGACGATCGCCTCGGTCGCCGCGAGGCTGGCGCCGACCACATCGCTCGCTGCCTCGTAGCCGCCGCGGACGGCGGGCGTATCACCGGCGTCGAGCCAGCCCTCGCCGCTCGCACAGCGCTGCTGCACGAAGTCGAGATAGGCCGGCGTGTGAAACAGCTCCAGCTCGGCGCGCGTCGCGGTCCGTGGCGCACAGACCATGACCTGCCGGTCGAGGCCGCGGGCTTTGAATTCGCGGAGGAAAGCCTCGTGGCGATCCGCTCCGAACGGGTGACCATCGCCAAAACCATAGCGGGCGATGCGCTCGCCGATCACGACGCAGGTATCGTTGTCCCGCCCGACCACGCTCGCTGGCCCGCTGCTGAGAACCGCCCCGCAGCGTAGCACACGGGCTGGCGGCTCCCGCCGCCATCACCGATAATCCGCGCCCCGCAGGTTGCCCGCCGGATTCCGTCCCGCCCATGGCCCAGTTCATTTACACGATGAATCGTGTCGGCAAGGTCGTGCCGCCGAAGCGGCACATTCTGCGCGACATTTCGCTGTCCTTCTTCCCCGGCGCCAAGATCGGCGTGCTCGGCCTGAATGGCTCCGGCAAGTCCA
>Ga0194120_10001600_pt1 | contig 40833 bp, 38 predicted proteins | sample TA2MahCa65mmetaG_FD_148642 | JGI IMG/M metagenome (GOLD analysis project Ga0194120, IMG submission 148642) | Freshwater microbial communities from Lake Tanganyika, Tanzania - TA2015019 Mahale Deep Cast 65m | ecosystem: Environmental > Aquatic > Freshwater > Lake | place: Tanzania: Lake...
TTGGTTTTATTCCATTTCATGGGTAATGCTTTTTTACGTTGCTATCAATTACTGGTGTCACCATCGATTGTTGCGCATTTATTACGTGTTGAAGGTGCGGTTGATAGTGATTTCTATATCAAAACCAGTCATCTCGATTTTTTACCCAGCAGTATTCGCCACAGTCTCCCAGAAGTATTGCAAAACACTTTGTATGTTTACGCCTTACAAGAAGGACATTTAGAGTTATGGTTAAAACAATTACTCTGGAGTCCTCTGAAACGTCTCGGCCAGAAACTCAATCTACTTAAAATCTGGATTAAAGTTCTCTTAGTCAGCACCGTGGTCAGTTTTGCGATTTTAATTAACGATGCGGATGGCAATAACTTAGCCTCTATACCCGTGTCTATGTGCATGGTGCTGGTCTCAATTGCCGCGTTTAGCCAAAAATACAGTCCTTATCGAATTTGGAATGATGTGGCTGTCAGCAGTTTATTAGCAGGGGTCGCCGTCTGGCTGATGAATCCTGCTGCCTTGGATGACGTCGCGATGTTTATGTCCGGTATTATCCCCGCCTGGTTACTGGGATTATGGACATTAAGAGCATTGCTGAAAAACGATCCCTTTACGGACGAACCTTTTCTATTTCGAGCCAGAGCAGAAACCCATCCTCGCTTGTCCTTGCTGTTATTTATAAGCTTTTTGGGTTTAGTCGGTTTCCCGATTACGCCAGCATTTTTGGGTGAAGACTTATTACTTTCCCATGCCAGCCAGCAACACCCATGGTTTGCCGCCCCAATCACCATAGCATTTGTGGTGAACGGCATAGCGCTGGCTAGAATGTTCTTGCGTATCTGTATGGGCAGACCCTACGAAATGAACCCCAATAAAAACTAACTAACAAAAAAGGGGGCCAGGCTCACTTGAACAGTGTTCGAGTGAGCCTGGCCCCCTTTTTTTGCTTTTTTAGTATCGGTAATGTTCTGGCTTGTAAGGACCATCCACCGGTACATTGATGTAATCAGCTTGTTGCTGGGTTAATTGGGTCAGGTGAACACCAATTTGCGCCAGATGCGAACGGGCGACTTTTTCATCCAGCTTTTTAGGCAGGATATACACATCGTTTTGATAACTGTCCGCATTAGTCCACAACTCAATCTGCGCCAGTACCTGGTTACAGAACGAGTTCGACATCACAAAGCTTGGATGACCTGTAGCACAGCCTAAATTCACCAAGCGGCCTTCTGCCAGCACGATTAAACGTTTGCCATCTGGGAAAATGACGTGATCGACTTGCGGTTTAATGTTTTCCCAGGTGTATTCACGAATCGCGGCGATTTCGATTTCAGAATCAAAGTGACCGATATTGCAGATGATCGCCTGATCGCGCATGGCTTGCATATGGGCATGGGTAATCACACTCACATTACCGGTGGCGGTGACAAAGATATTGGCGATCGGTGCCGCTTCTTCCATAGTGACCACACGATACCCTTCCATCGCCGCTTGCAGAGCGCAAATCGGATCGATTTCAGTAATCCAGACCGTAGCACCTAAACCACGCAAGGATTGCGCGCAACCTTTACCCACATCCCCGTAACCACAAACGACAGCAATTTTACCGGCCACCATCACATCGGTCGCACGTTTGATACCATCAACCAGCGATTCGCGGCAACCGTACAGGTTGTCGAACTTAGATTTAGTCACTGAGTCGTTAACGTTAAATGCCGGCACTTTTAAAGTCCCTTTCGCTACACGCTCGGTCAGACGCAAAACACCGGTGGTGGTTTCTTCCGACAAGCCTTTGACATCCGCCATCAGCTCCGGGAATTTGTCATGCATCATGTTAGTCAGGTCACCACCATCATCCAGAATCATATTTGGACGCCAGTCGTTAGGGCCTAAGATGGTTTGTTCGATACACCAGTCGGCTTCAGCTTCGGTTTCACCTTTCCAGGCAAAAACCGGAATACCGGCTGCAGCAATTGCCGCCGCCGCATGGTCTTGAGTCGAAAAAATATTGCAGGAGGACCAGCGTACTTCAGCACCTAATGCAGTCAGTGTTTCGATTAATACCGCAGTTTGAATGGTCATATGCAGACAACCGGCAATGCGGGCGCCTTTTAACGGTTGTGCCGCGCCGTATTCGGCACGCAATGCCATCAGACCCGGCATTTCGGTTTCAGCAATGGCGATTTCTTTACGTCCCCAGTCTGCCAGGGCCATATCAGCTACTTTGTAATCGGTAAAACTCATCCTTCGGATTCCTCTTTAAAGCTTAAAAACGACTAAAAGGGGCCAGGCTCGATTAAACAGACGTTAATCGAGCCTGGCCCCCTTTGTGTGAATTAATTAGAGTCCGGCAGCAGCACGCAGGGCGTCGGCTTTGTCGGTTTTTTCCCAACTAAAACTGTCTTCGGTACGGCCAAAGTGACCATAGGCCGCAGTCGGCAGATAAATCGGTTTCAACAGACCCAATTGGGCAATCAGACCTTTAGGACGCATGTCAAAGTGTTCACGGACAATCGCTTCCAGACGGTCTTCTTCGATACGGCCAGTGCCAAAGGTTTCAATAGTGACTGAAGTCGGCTCAGCAACACCAATCGCATAAGACACTTGAATCTCACAGCGTTCCGCCAGACCTGCAGCAACGATGTTTTTGGCCACATAACGCGCCATATAAGCAGCAGAACGGTCTACTTTAGAAGGATCTTTACCAGAGAACGCACCACCACCATGACGAGCCATACCGCCGTATGAATCTACTATGATTTTACGGCCTGTCAAACCGCAATCGCCTACCGGACCGCCAATAATGAACTGACCGGTTGGGTTGATGAAGTATTTAGTGTCTTTATGCAGCCATTCTTTTGGCAAGGTTGGCAGGATAATTTCATCCATGACCGCTTCTTCCAGTTCTTTACCACCGATTTCTGGAGAATGCTGCGTAGACAAGACCACGGCGTCGATTGCCACTGGCTTACTGTTTTCGTAACGAAAAGTGACCTGACTTTTCGCGTCAGGACGTAACCAAGGCAGGGTTTTATTTTTACGCACCTGCGCTTGTCTTTCAACCAAGCGGTGAGCGTAGGTAATCGGCGCTGGCATTAAGACATCGGTTTCGTTGCTGGCGTAGCCAAACATCAAGCCTTGGTCGCCGGCACCTTGTTCATGGTTATCCGACTCATCCACACCCATGGCAATATCTGCTGATTGTTTACCAATTGCATTGATCACCGCACAGGTATTGCCATCAAAGCCGATATCCCCGTGGTTATAGCCAATCTCGTTAACGACATGACGCACCAAAGATTCAGTGTCAATCACAGCATTCGTAGTAATTTCCCCCGCCAATACGACCATACCAGTTTTAACCAAGGTCTCGCAGGCAATCCTTGACTTAGGATCCTGCGCCAACAGCGCATCCACAATAGCGTCAGAAATCTGGTCAGCCACTTTATCCGGGTGGCCTTCAGAAACGGATTCGGAGGTAAAGAGATAGTTTTTGTTCACGGAGCTTACCCTCATGACAATGCTTAAAAAAAAAGGCCGATACTACGACCTTGGTAAAATGGTGGGCCCTGTAGGACTTGAACCTACGACCTGCCGATTATGAGTCGGAAGCTCTAACCAACTGAGCTAAGGGCCCCTGATACTTACTTAAACTTATTCACCGTCCAAGAAACAACGTAATTGTTCTGAGCGCGAAGGATGTCGTAATTTTCTTAACGCTTTAGCTTCAATCTGACGAATCCGTTCACGGGTTACATCAAATTGTTTACCCACCTCTTCCAGTGTATGGTCGGTGTTCATATTGATACCAAAACGCATCCGTAACACTTTCGCTTCTCTCGCGGTCAAACCTGCCAACACATTCTGAGTTGACTCGCGCAAGCCCGCAATTGTAGCAGATTCAACCGGCGATAACATTTTCGAGTCTTCAATAAAATCACCCAGATGCGAATCTTCATCATCCCCTATGGGCGTTTCCATGGAGATGGGTTCTTTGGCAATTTTTAAAACCTTACGAATTTTATCTTCTGGCATTTCCATACGTTCTGCCAGTTCTTCCGGCGTCGCTTCGCGCCCCAGTTCTTGCAGAATTTGACGAGAAACTCTGTTCAGTTTGTTGATTGTTTCTATCATATGCACAGGAATACGAATTGTTCGGGCCTGATCCGCGATCGAACGCGTAATCGCCTGACGTATCCACCACGTAGCATAGGTTGAAAACTTGTAACCGCGACGGTATTCAAATTTATCAACCGCCTTCATCAATCCGATATTGCCTTCTTGAATCAAATCCAAAAACTGCAAACCACGATTGGTGTATTTTTTGGCGATCGAAATAACCAGACGCAAGTTCGCCTCTATCATTTCTTTTTTAGCTTTACGCGACTTCGCTTCACCTAAAGTGATATCACGACAAATAGATTTTAAGGTCGCGATAGACAAACCATATTGACTCTCTATACCAGCCAACTTTTCTTGTACGCCTTTAATTTGTGATTGATAAGGCGCAAAAACCGATTCCATCTGTGGATGAGCCTGGATATAAATATCCAACCAATCCTGACTGGCTTCATTTTCAGTGAAGGCATGGATGAAATCTTTACGCGGCATTTTGGCTTTACGAACACAGATATCCATGATCAATTTTTCTTGCTCGCGGATAGATGTGATCAACTCTTCTGAGACGCTGACCATTCTTTTCAAAAACTGTGGTGTCCACTTGAACTCAGAAAATACTTCGTTCAAAGCCTCTAGAGCTTTATCGGCTTTTTCATGCCCATAACCATATTTTTTGATAGCAGAATTGACTGTTTTTAAAGCTTTTCTCACTAAATCAACTTTTTGCTTAACCTCTTCATAGTCGACTGCTTTATTTTCTTCTTCATCAGATTCCTCCGCAGGAGGCGCATCTTCGATATCCTCAGTAACTACTTCTTCGAGATCTGGCATTTCAGTCAAATCCACAAAACCCAGCACCAAATCATTAAGACGCACACCGGATTCTTCGTCATGGATTTGCTCAAAGGCATCCAAAAACGACTGGACGATAAAACCAGAACGCGCAATAGCACTAACAACCTGACGCTGACCCTCTTCAATACGTTTCGCTATTCTGAGTTCTTCTTCACGGGTCAACAATTCAACCGAACCCATTTCACGCATGTACAAACGAACTGGGTCTGTTGTTCGGCCAAATTCGCTATCGATAGAGGCTAGAGCCGCTACTTCAGCGACCTCTTCGTCGTCGTCAGCGGAAATTACGGCATCCGAGGTAATGACTGAGTCATCGTCATCAGGCGCAGTCTCCAAAACCTGGATACCCATATCATTGATCATGCCGATGATGTCATCGATTTGCTCAGGATCCATAATATCGCTGGGCAAATGATCATTGACTTCAGCGTATGTGACATACCCTTGTGCTTTGCCTTTCGCAATCAGCTGTTTAAGTTGAGCCTGCTGTTGTTCCTGATTCATCTGCTTACCCAGTTGTGTGTTCGCCCAGAAATTCGGGATAACCTTTAATTATATACAATCAATTATTTCGTGTCATCCACGATTCGATTTACCACCCTTTTTAAAATCTTGCAACTCCTGTTCGGATAACTTTCCGCCATTCGCCAGCTTATCAATTAAAAAGGCCATTCGCGCATCATCGGCTTGCCTGAGCAATTGCTGCATCGCACCTTGAAATTCTGCTTCTGCATCCATCTGCGCAATACCCCAATCCATGTTGACCAAGGCATTAACAGTTTTTTCGTGCTCATGACCACGAAAAAACTCCAATAAAACCGCGCTGTTTTCAGGTTTTTCTTGATTGATGACCGCTATCACTTGCTGCAAAAACCCCATGCCGGCAACTGCGTTATCATTCAATTCAAACAAAGCGGGATCTATACGCTTAACAAATTGCGGATACTGCAACAATAAAGCCAACATTTTTCGCATCAAACTCGACCCCTGAGATGGGGGCTTTTTTGAGCGTTTAAAGTCTGAAGGAGCCGATTTTGACTTAAATTTTTTACCCGCCAGTTCTTCTAAACGCGTCAACATAATTTCTCGAAAAAAACCCTCCGGGATTTTTTCCAGATAAGGCTTTGCTGAGGCTAGAAATCTTGCTCTTCCTTCGGCAACTTTCAGATCAATATTTTCAGATAAATGAGCAAAGAAATAATCTGACAAAGACTGTGCCTGGTGGATACGCTCCTCAAAGCCATTGATTCCCTCTACTCTTATCAAGGAATCAGGATCATGATTTTCAGGCAGCAACATAATCTTGACCTGTCGACCATCACGTAAACTTGGTAAAGCAGCTTCAACCGCCTTCCATGCAGCCTGTTGTCCCGCCCTATCGCCATCAAAACAAAAAACTATCTCAGGCGTAAATCGGAACAACATATCCATATGATTTTTGGATGTAGCCGTTCCTAGGGCAGCAACCGCATAGCGTAAGCCGTATTGAGCCAAGGCGATCACATCCATATAGCCTTCAACCATTAATATCCGCTGCGGCTTGCTGTTAGCATCCAATAATTCCGACAAGCCATACACTTCTTTACCCTTGGAGAACACCGCCGTCTCCGGGGAGTTAAGATATTTCGGTAAAGAATCATCCAAGACCCGTCCACCAAAACCAATGACCCGATGACGCTTATCGCGGATTGGAAACATTAAACGGTCGCGAAATCGGTCATAGATTTTGCCATCATCTTTTTGCACCGCTAAACCAGCATCCAAGAGTTTTTGGCGATCAAAGCGTCCTAATAAGGCGTCCCATTGCAAAGGGGCGTAGCCTAGCGCATAAGTTTTAGCCATCAAACCCGTGACGCCACGCTGCTTGAGGTAAGTCACCGCTTTCTGCCCAGTTTCAGAGCGCAACTGTTCGGCATAATAGGCTGCAACTGCTTCCAAGGTTTGATAAATGGCGGCGCTATCAGCGACAGACTGCGCAGCGTACTGAGTATCGAGTTCTCTAGGAACTTCAATACCAATAAAGCCGGCCAAATCCTCAATCGCTTCAACAAATCCCAGATGGGCGTAATCCATCAAAAAACTGATGGCATTCCCGCCAACACCACAACCAAAACAATGATAGGTCTGGCGATTGCGATTGACAGAAAAACTGGGAGTTTTTTCGTTATGAAACGGACATCGGGCAACAAAATTGTTGCCGGATTTTTTAAGCGGTACGCGCGAGTCAACAAGATCGACTATATCGACCCGCAGCAAAAGATCATCTATAAACTGTCGAGGAATTCGACCCGACATGCTTTTGGGGGATTAGCCAGCAAAACCAGCCTTAATGCGCGCACTGACCACGGCCATGTCGGCACGTCCCAGCATTTGAGGTCTCAACAAGGCCATCACAGCACCCATTTCTTTGATTGAAGTGGCACCTGTTTCAGCAATTGCCTGAGCCACCATTTGATCGATTTCAGCTTCCGTCAGGGCCTGAGGCAAAAATTCCTGAATGACCACTACTTCAGCTTCTTCGATCGCCGACAAATCCAGTCGCCCAGCATCGGTATACTGTTTGATAGATTCGCGACGCTGTTTCAGCATTTTGTCCAGAACCGTTATGATTCTGGCATCATCCAGTTCAATTCGCTCATCCACTTCAACCTGTTTGATAGCGGCAAGTATCATCCGGATAACACCCAGACGAACTTTTTCGCCGCTTTTCATTGAGGCCTTCATATCATCCTTGATACGCTCCTTCAATTGATCCATGTCTGGTGACCCTTAGATTTGCGGACGACCACGACGCAGATTTTTCAACGCATAACGCTCACGCGCTAATTTTTTCAAGTGACGTTTAACCGCTGCTGCACCTTTGCGTTTACGCTCGGTAGTTGGTTTTTCGTAGAATTCGCGACGGCGAACTTCAGCCAAAACACCCGCTTTTTCGCAAGCGCGCTTAAAACGACGAATGGCAACGTCAAAATGTTCGTTCTCTTTAACTTTAACTGATGGCATTATGAATAATCCGATTTGTGTTAGTATTTTTTAAACCCAACGGCCTCAACAGTCCGCTGAAAACCCTCGATTATACTCGCAAAATAAATTTTTCAAAAACTTAATGTACGTTTTAGGCATAGAAACTTCCTGTGACGAGACTGCGGTCGCCATTTTTCATGCCGAAAAAGGCTTGTTAAGCCACGTCATGTATAGCCAGGCGGAAACTCACAGTGAATATGGCGGCGTGGTTCCTGAGATTGCTTCTCGCGATCATATTCGCAAATTAAGCCCTTTAATTCGCCAATGTTTGCAGGAAGCTGAATTAGTCTCTGCACAAATTAATGGCATTGCCTACACCGCTGGCCCGGGTCTGATGGGTGCCCTGCTAGTAGGCGCAGCCACAGCCAGAAGTCTGGCCTGGACCTGGCAGATCCCCACAATTGCCGTTCACCATATGGAAGGCCACCTGCTAGCCCCCATGCTGGAAACCGATCCCCCCGCATTTCCTTTTGTTGCGCTGTTGATTTCAGGCGGCCATTCACTTCTGATCGAAGTACGGGCAATAGGCGATTATCAGTTATTAGGCGAATCGTTGGATGATGCTGCGGGTGAAGCCTTCGACAAAACCGCCAAAATGCTGGAACTCGGTTACCCAGGTGGCCCAAAATTATCGAAACTGGCTGAATCCGGCCAGCCGCGCTATAAATTTCCTCGCCCCATGACCGATCGACCCGGATTGGATTTCAGTTTTAGCGGACTTAAGACCTTTACTCTCAATACCTTACAAAACAGCGAAAAAACCGATCAAGACAAGGCCGACATTGCTTATGCCTTTCAACAAGCCATGGCCGAAACTTTAACTATCAAATGCCGCAGAGCACTTCAACAAACCGGTTTGAAGACGCTGGTGATTGCAGGAGGCGTCAGTGCCAACCAGTCGATTCGCCAGCATTTGATAGACATGACTACCACCATTGGTGCTAAAGCCTATTTTCCTCGACCAGATTTCTGCACAGATAATGCGGCCATGATTGCCTATGCGGGTTGCCAGCGTTTGCTGGCCGGACAAAGCCAGGACCTGCAAATCACCGCCAGACCGCGCTGGCCGATTGATCAACTCTTGGGACTAGGTCGCTAAAACTCTTGTCCCGCCAGCAAGCGCTGGATATTGCTGCGATGACGCCATAATAGAATGACTGAAATCAGCACAAAGGTCGCCACCATATTGAGATCGCCGACAATAAACCAGACATAAACGGGTGTCAGCAAAGCAGCGACTAAAGCGGCCAAAGAAGAAATTTTGCCGATTTTATAAACCAACAACCAGGTACCCGACACCACCAAACCTAATAGCCACGCCACACCTAAGGTGACACCAAAGGAAGTCGCTACACCTTTTCCACCTTTGAATCCGAAAAATATCGGGTACAAATGCCCCAAAAAAGCCGCAAAAACCACGACGGATAATATCAGACTCTCAACACCGGCTGTCTTAGCCAGTAATACGGGGATCAAGCCCTTTAATGCGTCACCTGCCAAGGTGATCGCCGCAGCCTTTTTACCTCCAATGCGCATGACATTGGTTGCACCCGGATTACCTGAGCCATTTTCTCTAGGATCTGCTAAGCCCATCATTTTACAAACAATAATGGCACTAGATACCGATCCGGTCAGATAGGCAAAAGGCACAAACAACCACTCCAACATGACATCCTCACTTATCAAAACTTGTCTGAATCATGCATTTAATGAATACTGATGCATCAAAATATAATAACCGGAAAGGGCAATGGACATCATTTTTTTAGGTGGATTAGAAGTAGAAACCGTGATCGGCATCTACGACTGGGAACGCAAGATTAAACAAAAAATCATTCTGGATCTGGAAATGGCTCACGATATTCAACAAGCTGCCGCTACCGACGATATCAGCTATGCACTGGATTACAAGGCCGTTTCAGACCGCGTGGTCGAACTGGTCGAAAACAGTGAATACTTTTTGGTTGAAACTTTAATCGAAAAAATTGCTGATACTCTCCGTCAGGAATTTCATATTCCTTGGATCAAAATTAGACTCAATAAAAAAGGCGCCATCACCCGCGCCCAAGATGTAGGCATCATCATCGAACGCGGGCAAAAATAATATGCCGACTGGCTATATCAGCATCGGTAGCAATATCGATAAAGAAGCGCACATTCCCTGCTGCTTAAACACCCTGAAAAAACTCTTCGGGCCACTGACCATTTCCAGCATTTATGAAAGTGAAGCGGTGGGATTTATCGGCGGGGTTTTTCATAACTTGGTCGTTGGCTTTGAATCAGACTTAAGCGCCAAACAAGTCGCCCATATTTTGCGCCAAATTGAACTGGAACATGGCCGCAGCCGACAGTCACAAAAATTTTCGTCGCGCACCTTGGATTTAGATCTGATCTTGTTTGGAGAAGCGATCATCCAAGAAGACGGTTTAAGCATTCCTCGCGCCGAAATCGAAGAATATGCCTTTGTACTGGAACCCTTGGCGGAAATTGCGGGCTCACTTAAACACCCCGTGAGCGGTAAAACTTATGATGAACTCTGGCAACAGGCCAATCACATCCAAAGTAAGCAGCATCGAGTTACACCGGACTGGCTCAAATAAACAAGCTTCTGCCTCCATCAATATTCAGCACTTGACCGGTCACATAAGGCGCTTCCAGCATCAGGTAACGTACGGCTTTGGCAATATCTTCAGGCTCGCCACAACGCTGTAAAGCCACTTTGCTTAATAATTCAATTTGCGCAGTTTGCTCATGACCTGATTCAGGCCAAAGTATCGCGCCTGGGGCCACTGCATTGACTCGAATATCGGGCGCCAGTTCTTTAGCCAGACTGTGTGTCATAGCAATCAGCGCGGCTTTTGTCATGCTATACACAGCATGCCCTAACAAAGGTCGTTGCCCATAGATATCAACCATATTGATCACACTCGCTTGCGATTGCTTAAGGAGCGGTAATAAGGCCTGGGTGAGAAAAAACGGCGCTTTAAGATTACTGTTGAATAAGCTGTTCCAGACATTTTCATCGACATCGGCTACTTCACAGGGAAAAAACTGCGAGGCGTTATGAATTAAGCCATCCAGACGCTCTACTCTATCCATCACTCGCACTGATAAATCCCTAAGCTGAGCGCTATCACTTAAATCAGCGCGTAAGCCCCAAGCAGAATCAGTTCTAATTGCATTTAATTCTGCTACCAAGGCCATGGCTTCAGTCTCTGAATTTTGATAATGCACGATCAAGTTATAACCTTCTGCGTGCATTAACCTGGCACAACTTGCACCTATGCGCTTCGCGGCTCCAGTGATCAGAATAGTTTTTGACATCAATGCACTCAAGATCCGAGACCGGCCAGCAGTTTTTTCCGAATAAAAAAACATACCAGCAAAGAAACCGCAACCGGTGACTGGGTTAGTAAAAATTCACTCACTGAATGCTTGGTAACCACTTCTGCCAAAGGCACAACGATGAGCATTTTCGATAACCACCAGGTCAACCAATAACCTACCAAACCAATAATTGACCAGTTAAGCAAAGGTCCTCCATGGTTTTTTGCCGTCATATAGAACCACACTAAGCTTAATATTCCGCACAGTTTTGCCAGTAATAACATGATGTATTTCTCGGTTATGTAAGTATAAAAATTCAAAACAAAAGACTTGTGAAGACTGCAAAATCCCCCAAGACAGTATTGTCAGCCTATAATTCTAAGCATAACAATAAAAAACTGGGTACAACCGTGAAAATTTCAAAAAGCCTCTATTTGATGACCTGCCTGATGTTCAGCCACACGCTTTTCGCTCAATCCAACCCCCATGCCGGTCATGGCAGTGGTAGCAGCGGTAGTCAAGATGCTGCTTGCATCAAAGCTAAAGTCAGCAATTTTAGCCCAGGCCACTTAGCAAGCGTTAAGCCAGGATCAGCGTTTTCATTTATGGTTTCCGGCAGCAATGGCCCCGGCCATATTCATGTCAGCATACGCGAACAAGCCATCAAGTTGGATGTCGAAACTAAGGATACCTTTTATTTAGTCAAAGGCAGTTTGCCCGCAGACATTAAAAATGAAACCATTCGCATTTCAGTCAGCGCCAAATCCAAAGTCAGTAAATGCGACAACGATACCGGCTGGTTATTAAAAGTCAGCGAATAAACTGAGCCTACCCCCCTTGATATTCTGGCAATGAGGTCGCATTATCGGCACATCACTGCATATCTTTACGGAACGAGAGGGGATGCTCACCTATGAAACAATCTTTGCTAACACAGTGCTCTAAATTTCTGCTGCTTTTTAGCTTAAGCCTCCCTGTGGCTGAGGCAGCCATTCCAAGTGAAGTGGATGGCACACCCTTGCCTACTCTAGCCCCTATGCTGGAACAAAGCATGCCGGCGGTGGTAAACATTTCCACCTCAACAAACGTCAATGCCCAACAAAATCCATTGATGAACGATCCGGTATTCAGACGCTTTTTTAATATTCCCAACAATCCTCAGCAACAACAAAAAAACAGTTTGGGATCTGGCGTGATCATCGACAAAGACCAAGGCTATGTGTTAACCAACAATCACGTCATTGATAAAGCCGATAAAATTACTGTGACCCTGAGTGATGGCAGACAATTCAATGCCAAATTACTTGGCACCGATCCCGAAGCCGACGTTGCTGTCATCCAAATTCACGCTGATCATCTGACTGCCTTAAAAGCCGCCAACTCCAGTCAGCTTAAAGTCGGTGATTTTGTTGTCGCGATTGGCAACCCGTTTGGTTTAGGCCAGACGGTGACATCCGGCATCGTCAGTGCCTTAGGTCGTTCTGGTCTGGGCATCGAAGGCTATGAAGATTTTATTCAAACCGATGCCTCGATTAATCCTGGTAACTCCGGTGGGGCTCTGGTGAATTTACGCGGCGAATTTATCGGCATGAACACAGCCATTCTGGCACCCAGCGGCGGCAATGTCGGCATTGGCTTTGCCATTCCCTCCAACATGGCTCTACGCATCATGGATTCACTGGTGCAACACGGCGAAGTCAGACGCGGCTTACTCGGCGTCAGCACTCAAGACCTCACTCCGGAGTTGATCAAAGCCTTTTCACTGAAAGGTCAGTATGGCGCGGTGGTGAATCGCGTTGATAGCGGTTCGCCGGCTGAAAAAGCAGGTATTGAACCTGGCGATATTATCGTCGCAGTCAACGGCCAAGAAATTCGCAACGGCTCCAGCCAAATCAAAACCGCAATTGGCTTACTACAAATTGGCGATACGGTGAATATTGAAATTTTGCGGGGTGAAGAGCGTAAAACCGTTCAAGCGGTGATTGGTAAACCCAAGCATATTCAACTGAGCGGGGATAAACTCCATCCTGCGTTAAGTGGTGCCAGCCTGACCGAAACCTCGAAACAGCAAACCGAAGGTGTGTTACTGGAAAAAGTCGAGCCTAACTCGGTGATCAGGAAACATGGACTGCGCAGCGGCGACATTATCATGACCGCCAATCGTTATCGGATTAAAAATATCGAGGAACTCAAACAAGTGGTAAACCCTCGAGCACCTTTGCTAATTAATCTTCAACGAGGTGGCGAAGCGTTTTTCGTGGTGTTGCAATAATGCTTTAAGCAGCGTTTTTAGTGTGGCCGCTGGGATTAAACGATGCGGTGCCAAGGGAACAATAAAATTTGCCTACTGCACAAGATTCTGTACCGTAACTAAATTGTCCTGGACATAGGATGTGAATTCAAAAGCACATCCTAAGACCATGCAATTTTCTGGAACGACTTAATTTTTCATCTACTGAACATTATGAAAGTGTTGACCTTGTTCAATACCGTTAAGAATATGGGCTTACGGCGAGCGTAGCGTGAGTTAAGAACAGTATACAACCCATGCTAGCAGTTTATAACTTCTCATATAGCCCATGCACAACACCACCTTCTGAATCAAAACAATCGCGAATTTCATTATAGAAGCCGTCGTCATTAGATTCATATTTCCGAAAAATGGAATAAGCAACCAAATCTGCTAACTGTATTAAACGAGACGCTTTTGAATCCAAGAAAACAGGTACTTCCGCGAAGTTTGCAGTCTTTCCCCAAGTATGGCCCTCATATTTGAATTCACGGGCCAACGTTTGAATACGCTGTTCCGTGGCGGACTTATCAAACAACATTATGCCTCTTTGAGAATCCCGATACTTGTGATGACGCCGTTTCAAAAACAAGTCAAAACGGCTAGCTAATTGCTCGAAAGCGTGAAGAACAGGATCTTCACCAACTAGCGCACTTTTCCTGATAACAGCTGCAAACAGATGAACTCCATTTGAATGATTGGCGACACCTTCACGAAGCGCATCTTTGATTGCATTTATTCGATCCGGTAAGGCATGAGCTTTGCAGCCATCTCTTCCTGATCTCATCGGTGAACCGTGAAGTTCAATCGAGTAAGGTTTATCAGGTGAAAATCTGCAGGCAATTTCGTTTAGTCTTTGTTCAGCCCAATGAGTTTTTCTTTCAAATACCGAAACCCCGGCTAAAACAAAGTGCTGTTGATTCGGATCTGCTGCCGAACCAGATTCATCAACATAAAGAAGATACATTCTCAACAGTCCTTGCAACGAAAACAGGCCGCATGAAGCGACCTGCTGAAAAAGGTAAGTCAAGAGAGGAAAACCCTCAACGCGCCGTATAATGGTCGGCACTCTCGACTCTTTTTCAGTCTAACAAAAGTACCTGTGATTTTCAAAAAAATGTATATTTGAATGTGCGAGTAATCTATGCTTTCTATGACATTGGCTATTAATCAATCATCACAACCTACCCATCCCCCAACATCGACTTCAGCTGCGCCAGATTTGCCTTGCCGCGTTCCTTGATCTCGGCTTTTTCCATCGGTTTGCGGTACGGCCAGTGCAAATCTTCTTCCGGTAATTCGTTCAAAAAGCGGCTGGGTTCGGTTTCGCTGACTTCACCGTAACGTTTGCGGTGAGTGCAATAGCTGAGCGTTAAAGTTTCTTGCGCACGGGTAATGCCAACATAGGCAAGGCGGCGTTCTTCTTCGATGCTGTCCAGCTCAATGCTGTTTTGATGCGGCAGCAAGCCTTCTTCCATGCCGATCAGAAACACATGCGGAAATTCCAGCCCCTTGGCAGCGTGCAAAGTCATCAGGCTGACCTGATTGCCAGCCTGTTGTTCATCGTTGCGTTCCAGTATGTCAATCAACAGCACTTTAGCAATGATTTCGTCCAGACTGCGGCTTTGGCCGGTTTTGTCCTGGCTCATACGTTCCAGCCAGCCCAGTAGTTCTTCGACATTGGCTTCGCGCCGCTCGGCCTGACTGGGGGTTTTGCTGTTTTCTTGCAGCCATTGGCTGTAGTTAATATCGACCAGCATTTGCCGCACGGCTTTGAAGCCGTCGTTTTCAACAGCTTGGGCGCTGCGCTTAAGCCAGTCGCAGAATTGTTGTAATCGCTGCATGCAGCGCTCATTGAGCCGCTGCGCCAATCCGAATTCGCCACAGGCATTGAACAAGCTGATGTGGCGTTCGGTCGCGTAAGCGCCGAGTTTTTCCAGGGTAGTCGGCCCTAATTCACGGCGCGGGGTGTTGATGATGCGCAGAAACGCTGCGTCGTCGCTGGGATTGACCATTAAGCGCAGATAAGCCAATACATCTTTGACTTCGGCGTAGCTGAAAAATGAGGCACTGCCGCTAATAAAGTAAGGCACATTGTTTTCGCGCAACTCACGTTCGAACAGCCGCGATTGATGATTACCGCGGTACAGAATCGCGTAGTCGCCGTACTGATTACCGTGTTTGAAACGGTGGTGGACAATTTCGGCGGTAATTTGTTTGGCTTCCAGCAAGTCGGTGCGGTGATTCAGCACCCGAACTTCCTCACCAAAGCCCAGTGCGCTCCACAGCTTTTTCTCGAAGGTGTGGGGGTTGTTGGCGATCAACTGGTTGGCGACTTTGAGAATGCGCCCCACCGAGCGGTAATTTTGCTCCAGTTTGATGACCTGCAAGCGTGGAAAATCTTTTTGCAACTGACCGAGATTTTCCGGCTGTGCGCCACGCCAGGCATAAATCGACTGATCGTCGTCACCTACCACGGTAAAACGCCCCAGATTACCAGCCAGCAGTTTCACCAATTGGTATTGGGTGACATTGGTATCCTGATATTCGTCCACCAATAAATAGCGCAAGCGGTTCTGCCATTTTTCCAGCAACTCCGGATGCTGTTGCAGCAGCAACACAGGCAGCAGAATCAGATCATCAAAATCCACCGCATTGTAGGCTTTCAGGCTGCGGGTATAGCTATCGTAAAGCTGGGCGGCGATTTTCTGTTCATCGGCAGCTTGCTGAATGGCTTGTTCGGCAGTGACGCAGGCATTTTTCCAGGTACCGATCTGGCGACTGAAATAATCCACCTGATCGACATCGACGGTTTTGAAGTCGTGGCTGATCAGATACTTCAGTAGTGCCAGCCGATCTTGTTCATCGAACAGACTCATCGAGGATTTGTACTGCAGCGCCTTGTGTTCGGCGCGAAGCAGATCCAGGCCCAAGGCATGAAAAGTAGACACCCTTAGCCCTCGACTGTCCTGATCACTGACAATACGCCCCACTCGGGATTTCATTTCCCGCGCCGCCTTATTGGTAAAGGTCACCGCGGCAATATGCCGTGCCGACAGGCCTTGTCGAATCAGATAGGCAATCTTTTCGGTAATAACGCGGGTCTTACCACTGCCCGCCCCGGCCAAAACTAATAAAGGTTTGTCGATCAGTTTGACGGCAGCCTGTTGCTGCGGATTTAAACTATTGCTCATGAACTCAGTCTAAAGGACAGGGGGTATTTTTGCATCCATTAAATGTTTGAGCTGAATCGCTTTAGAAGATGCGGCCTTGCTGGGGACTAAAGTGGTATCATACCCAGTAATTTACTTGGTTATTAGTTGCGGAGTTATGCATGGCAAGCCTGGATAAAAGCACTGTTGAACATCAGCTTAAACGCTTTATCGACCCTCACCTGGATACTGATTTACTCGCTGCCAAATCAGTCAAAAACATTGCGATTGAAGATAGTAAAGTTTCACTGCAGATTCAATTAGGCTATCCGGCTAAATCCTATATTCCCAGCCTAAAACAACAACTGCAAAGCCTGTTGCTGGAACTGGAAGGTGTTGAGCAGGTCGAGATTGATGTGAGTGTCAATATTAGCGCTCATGCTGTTCAGAAAACTTTAAAACCTTTAAGCAAAGTCAAAAACATTATCGCCATTGCCTCGGGTAAAGGCGGGGTTGGTAAATCGACTACCACCGTTAATCTAGCACTGGCCTTGGCAGCTGAAGGTGCAAAAGTAGGGATTTTGGATGCCGATATTTATGGCCCTAGTATCCCGACCATGCTGGGCCTGCAAGGCAAACCGGAAACCGCCGACGGAAAATTTTTTCTACCTAAAGTTTCGTTTGGCATCCAAACCATTTCCATCGGTTACCTGGTGGATCCGGATCAAGCCGTGATCTGGCGTGGCCCTATGGCTACCGGTGCTTTGCAACAACTCCTCACGCAAACTCTCTGGGAAGACCTAGATTATCTGATGATCGATTTGCCGCCAGGCACGGGCGATATTCAGCTGACTTTGGCGCAGCAGATTCCGGTCAGTGGTGCGGTGATAGTCACCACACCACAGGACATTGCCCTGATTGATGCGCAACGTGGGTTGGCAATGTTTGAAAAGGTCAATGTGCCGATACTGGGTCTGGTTGAAAACATGAGTCTGCATATTTGCAGCCACTGCGGTCATGAAGAAGCTATATTTGGCCAGGGTGGCGGTGCTGACATGGCTGAGCGTAATCATGTCACATTGCTAGGGGCTTTGCCCTTGGACAAGAGCATCCGCGAATTTGCCGATCAGGGCAGACCAAGCTTGGTCGCTGACAGTGAAGGACGACCCGCGCATATCTATCGGGAAATCGCCCGTAAAATGGCGGGGCAACTGGCTTTACGGCATCGCGATTTCAGTTCGCGCTTTCCCAATATTGTGATTCAGAATAGTTGAGGCTTGGATCGACTCAGACAATAGCTTTGAGCTTGGGCTTAGATCAGCACCAAATTATCGCGATGAATCAATTCTTCATCATCGGCATAACCCAGTAGTGATTCAAACTCGCTGCTGGGCTTGCCGGCAATTTTGGCGGCTTCATCGGCGCCGTAATTAATCAATCCGCGTGCAATCTCTTGGCCCTGACTGTCGCGACAAGACACCAAATCACCGCGCTGAAAATGCCCTTCAACTGTTTTAACCCCCACAGCCAACAGACTTTTACCGGCGCTTTGCAAGATTTTGACAGCACCGTCATCGAGGGTAACCGAACCTTTGAGTTGTAACTGCCCGGCTAACCATTGCTTACGAGCTGCTAAGGGGGCAATATCCGGAATCAGATAGGTGCCGAGGTCGGCGCCGCTGATCACTTCGGTGATGACATCGTCCAGCTTGCCGGAAACAATCACCGTGGCAGCACCGGAACGGGCGGCCAGACGCGCCGCACGGACTTTGGTCGACATACCTCCACGACCTAGACCGCTGATACTACCTCCGGCGACTGCGTCTAATAATCCTTCATTAACACTGATGTGTCGGATTAATTTCGCTTCGGGATTTAAACTCGGATTGGCATCGTAAAGCCCTAATTGATCGGTCAACAGAATCAACAAATCCGCTTCGACCAGATTAGCGACCAATGCTCCTAAGGTGTCATTATCACCAAACCGGATTTCTTCTGTGGCAACAGCATCATTTTCATTAATCACCGGCAAAACGCCGAAATCCAGCAAGGTCAGCAGCGTACTTCTGGCATTGAGGTAACGTTGACGATCGGATAAATCATCGTGGGTTAACAAGACTTGGGCGGCTAATAAGCCGTGCTCCTGAAACTCATCTTCGAAGCGTCTGACCAAGCCCATCTGGCCGACAGAAGCTGCGGCTTGTAACTCATGCAAGGTTTTGGGTCTGGATTTTAATTTCAGACGGCTCATGCCTTCTGCCACCGAGCCAGAGGAAACCAGCACCACATCCACGCCTTGTTGACGTAACTGCGCCATCTGTTTAACCCAGGCCGCAATGGCTTCACGATTGAGCCCGCGACCGCCGTCGGTCAGTAAGGAACTACCGATTTTGACGACAACCCGCTTAGCGTGTGAAAACTCAGAACGACTCACCGGGCAACTCCTGTTGCTGTTGATTGTGTTGTTCAGCCTTGTGCTGTTCCAGAAAATCCATAATGGCGTACATTAAAGCTTGCGTACCCTGACGCGTCAGGGCCGAAATTTTAAATACCGGTCCGTCCCATTCCAAAGCGTCCACGATTGCCTGACAATGCGCATCCACTTCATCATCGGGCAGATTATCGATTTTATTCAGCACTAACCAACGTGGCTTTTCAGCCAGATCATCACTCCATAACTCAACTTCGTGAATGATCTTTTGTGCCGCCGTGACCGGTGACTCATCGCTTTCATAGGGCACGACGTCTACCAAATGCAACAGCAGACCGGTGCGAGAGAGATGTTTAAGAAACTGTAAACCTAATCCTGCACCTTCCGCGGCGCCCTCAATAACCCCAGGAATATCAGCGATCACGAAACTGCGTAAATCGTCGACTTTGACCACACCGAGATTAGGATGCAAAGTGGTGAAAGGGTAATCAGCGACTTTGGGACGTGCCGAGGATACTGCGGTGATTAAACTGGATTTACCCGCATTGGGCATCCCCAACAAACCAACATCAGCGATCACCATTAACTCTAAAAACAGATTGCGGTGTTCACCCAGCGAGCCTTTACTGGTTTGTTGCGGGGCACGATTGATACTGCTCTTAAAACGGGTATTCCCCAAGCCGTGAAAACCGCCCTTGGCCACTAACAGAGTTTCACCCGTTTTGGTTAGATCACCAATTTTTTCACCGGTATCGGCTTCGTAAACGATAGTGCCGGGCGGTACCGGCACATAGCAATCTTCACCTTTTCGGCCAGTGCAGTTTCGGCTCATACCATTTTGGCCGCGTTGCGCTCTGAACACACTGCTGTAGCGAAAATCGACCAGAGTATTCACGTTTTCAGTGGCGATCAGATACACACTGCCGCCATCACCACCGTCACCACCGTCAGGACCACCTAATGGAATGTATTTTTCACGACGAAACGAGGCGACGCCGTTACCGCCGTCACCTGCTTCTACACGAATTTCTGCTTCGTCTACGAATCTCATAAGTTACCGTATAAACAAAAAAGCCCCGCTAAAATAACGAGGCTTTTTAAGTGAGCGTGCTAATCAGCACAACCCCAATTATGCTGCTGCAATACTAACGAATTTACGGTTTTTAGGGCCTTTAACTTCAAAAACCACTCGACCATCCGCAGTTGCAAACAAGGTGTGGTCTTTACCAATACCTACGTTGTCGCCCGCATGGAAACGTGTACCACGTTGACGAACCAGAATATTGCCAGCTTTAACTACTTGACCACCGAAACGTTTTACACCCAGTCGTTGCGCATTAGAGTCGCGTCCGTTCCGAGTACTACCGCCTGCCTTCTTATGAGCCATATTCTTTTAACCTCGTATATTAAGCAGAAATGCCAGTGATCTGGACTTCTGTGAAGTATTGACGATGCCCCTGTTTTTTCATGTGGTGCTTACGTCTTCTAAATTTAATGATTCTGATTTTTTTGTGTCGGCCTTGTGAAACCACAGTCGCGGTCACTTTACCACCTTCCAGGTAAGGCTGACCCACTTTGACTGCATCGCCAGACTGTACCATCAGTACTTTGTCAAACTCAACGCTGTCGCCTGCGCCCAACTCAAGTTTTTCGATTTTTAAGGTAGTACCCTCTGCGACACGATACTGTTTACCACCTGTTTGAATTACCGCATACATCAGCGTAAGCTCCATCAAGCATATTCTGTTAAAAAATGAACCGCCGATTATATTTTTAATCTGGCCGGCAGTCAATTTGTATTTGCATATCGTTTATTTGCCGATAGAGAAAATACAATTAAAAGCCATATCAGCAGGCTGTATGCAACATGCTGTCAACGAGGTTTAACGACTAAAGAAGCACAAGAAAACATCTTCGGTTAAATCCACAGCCAGACACCCTAACTCAATTCACTCAGCTTCCGCCAAAATGATCCGAATAGTTTCAAGCGTCATCAGCAAAGTCATAGGCTGAAGTGGCGAATCAACAAAACCACGCGATAAATAGAATTGTTTGGCAGCCTCAGACAATGCGTGCACAAGTAACGCAAACACCCCTGTGTCGCTGGATACATTGACAACTCTTAACATGGCGTCGCGCAACAGTGCTTGGCCAATACCTTGATTATGATAGCGCTGATCAACAGCAAGCCGACCTAATACCAATATAGGCAATGGATTCGGCATATTCCTTCTCATGTTTTTTGGTGCAAGCACGTGACTGATTGCACCCGCTGATAAACAATAGTAGCCTACCACTTGGGCATCAACACACACTACAAAGCATCGCGATGCACCCGAAGCTTGATTTTTGAGCGCTCGTTTTTTCAGCCAGTCATTTAACGATGACTTACCACAGTCAAACTTTGTCAGCAGGTGTGTTGCAGCAATAGGCTCCGGTTTAGAAAGCGGCAACGCAATCATTGATCCCAGGGGGCTTTCGTCTTAATCAAGCGACGCAATTTATCCGTAGGGGGCAACGGTTGATCAAGCAACGCCTGAAATTGGGCAAATGCGCCATCATCGACTGTAAAAAAAGCCTGATCAAGCAACACATCTTCGGCTTCTCGACAGGCAGCTTCGAGCATAAAGTCTGAACGACTGCGACCCAAACGTTCAGCCGCTTGATCAATTAGATCCCGCTGCTTCGCTTTAGCGCGAATATTAATGGAAACTGATGCTGTTGTTCCATTGGCTTGGGTGCGTATCATGGCAAACCTCGAATGTATTCCATTTCATGATACAAGTTTGTATAGAAAACAGCAACACACCACTTGATTCCTCTATAACCCCCCAGCGTTACCAAAAGATATCGACAACCCATTGAATTGCGCGGCTATTTCTTCTTTCTATTACCTTTGTTTGACCCGTTTATTTGCCAATACAAAAACTGGAAAATATTTCCCCTAAAAGATCATCCGAAGTGAACTCTCCGGTAATCTCGGATAATGCCTGCTGTGCCTGACGCAATTCTTCTGCGACCAGCTCTGGCGCAGCCACTGTGAGTTGGACTGCCGCATCCTGCAAAGCCTGTTCAGCCAATATCAGCGCCTCAATATGGCGTCGGCGAGCAATAAATACTGATTCACCACCCTGATTAAAACCGACACTTTGCTTGAGGTGCTGCTTAAGCAATTCCATACCTTCACCGGTTTTGACCGATAGATAGATATCAACTGTCTTGGTGGTTTCGACTAAAGCCGGAGCCTGGCTCGCAATATCAATCTTGTTAAAGACCCGCGTCAGAGCAATGCCCTCCGGCAAGTAGTCTGCAGTATTGTCAAGCTCAGTATCTGTAATATCAAGCAACCACAAAACTTTGTCAGCCCTCTCAAGTTCCTGCTGAGCGCGACGAATCCCTTCTTGCTCAACCGGGTTACTGGTCGTTCGCAAACCTGCGGTATCAATGATATGCAGAGGCATACCATCAATCTGAATACGCTCACGCAATACATCTCGGGTAGTACCGGCCACATCAGTCACGATGGCGGCGTCATACCCAGCTAAGGCATTCAGGAGACTGGATTTGCCGGCATTGGGTTTACCCGCCAGCACCACAGTCATGCCATCACGCAACAAACGCCCCTGACCTGCGGTGGCTTTGATACGCGCAAGCTGTTGCTGTAGCGCCTGTATTTTATCGACCACACTGCCTTGGCTTAGAAAATCGATTTCTTCATCTACAAAGTCGATCGCCGCTTCAATGTAGACCCGTAGCTCTATGAGTTGGGCTATAAGCTGATTAATCTGCTTAGAAAACGCCCCCTGCATAGACTGCTGCGCTGATCGCGCTGCCTGTTCTGTGCCGCTATTGATTAAATCAGCAATGGCCTCGGCCTGCGCCAAGTCGATTTTGTCATTCAGAAAAGCACGTTGACTGAATTCTCCAGGCTGCGCTAAGCGTGCGCCAAGTTCAATGACACGGCGTAATAACATGTCCAGCACCACACGACCGCCGTGGGCCTGTACTTCAAGCACATCTTCACCGGTAAAGGAATGTGGAGCAGGAAAATACAACAACAGCCCAGAATCGATAATCTGCTGTTCAGCATCCAGAAAGTGGGTAAAACGGGCCTGACGAGGCTGTAGAGACTTTTGACTGAGACCTGCGGCGATTTGCGTCACCGCGTCCCCGGAAATACGAACAATACCTACGCCGCCATTACCCGGCGGCGTAGCAAGGGCGGCAATCGTGTCGCCAAACCGCATTGTTTAATGATGATGGTGAGTGTCTTCCGCCAACACGTGCTTAGTGATATACCACTGCTGGAGAATGGACAGACTGTTATTGCAAATCCAGTACAACACCAAACCCGACGGGAAGAACAGGAAAAACACAGTAAACACGATAGGGAACATTTTCATCACTTGCGCCTGCAAAGGATCAACCGGCGCCGGATTCAGACTTTGCTGAATCTTCATGGTGATACCGTAAACCACAGGCAACAAGAAGAAAGGATCCTGAGCAGACAAATCCTGAATCCACAATGCGAAATCAGCCTGACGCAATTCCACAGTTTCAATCAAAACCCAGTACAAGGAAATGAAAACCGGAATCTGAACCATGATAGGCAAACATCCACCTAAAGGATTCACTTTTTCGCGCTTGTACATGGCCATCATTTCGACATTAAATTTCTGTCTGTCATCGGCATAACGCTCTTGTAATTCTTTAAGGCGCGGCTGAATTTTGCGCATTTTCGCCATCGACTGAAAGCTGGTTTTGTTCAGTCTGAAGAACAAAAGCTTAATGGTGAAAGTAACACCTAAAATAGATACACCCCAGTTACCGATAAACCCATAAATTTTGTTCAATAACCAATAGATGCCTTTAGCAATCGGTGTCAGCCAGCTGTAATCAACCGTCAACTCTAGACCAGGAGACAAGGCTTCCATCACAGGCTGGATTTTTGGACCCACGAACAACTGAGCACTTAAAACCGCGTCTGCACCGGCATCCACCGTGACATCGGACGAATAAGAACCCACCACAAAGCGTGAGTCGTTAAGTGCTTTGGTGTAAAAATGATTTTCCTGATCAACGGGTGGAATCCAGGTTGCTGCAAAGTAATGCTGGATGAAGCCACTCCAGCCACCTGGCGAAGTAAAGCTTTGATTATCATCCGCCATGTCTTCAAATTTGATTTTTTTGTACTTGTCTTTATCGGTATAGACAACGCCACCTGAATAGGTACGAATAAAACCTTTATTACTGTCACTGTGTTGCACGCGAACCATCTGATCATACTGTTTGCCAACCCAGGCGGTTTTAGACGTATTGACAACTTTTTGGTCAAGCTTTACAACATAACTGCCGCGTTTAAAGGTATAGGTTTTAATCACCTTCAGACCTTGGCCATTATCCCAAACCAATGGAACAACCAGTTCATCCTGACCTTCAGCCAACTGATAGCTGGTTTTAGCAGTATTAAATTCTGCATGATGATCTGGCGCTGCCGCTGAATTTCCTGAAGCCAACAGACCGTTTTGTGCCAAAAATAAACTCTCTGACTGATTGTCAAACAAGCGAATGGGGGACAAATCTTTAGCAGGTGCCTGTAAACCGACTAGAGCATAGGCTTTGGCAACAACCGTGTTTTCTTTTTCATGCGGATACTGAAGCAAATCCAGATTACGCAACGAACCGCCCTGGGTATCGATTTCGAGGGCGTAAACATCGGTCTTGATGCTAACCACTTTGGCTTGTGGCTCAGCAGAGCTAACAATAGCAGCGGCCTGGGACTGAGGATTAGCCGCAACAGCAGCACCCGCAACAGTTCCGGCATCTAAACTCGAAACATTAGGTTTGTCTGAAATGATCGCTTGCGGTTTTGGACCGTAATCAATTTGCCATGATTCCCAAAGCATGTAGGAAATCATCAACATCGCCATGATCAGTACAAATCTAATGTTATCCATTGTTATTTACTCAATTTTTTGGGTACAGGATCGAAACCGCCCTCATGAAAAGGGTGACATTTCAATAAGCGTCGTAACGTGAGGTAGCTACCCTTGGCGGCACCATGAATTCGGATTGCCTCCAAGCCATAACTTGAACAACTGGGGTAGAAACGACATCTGGGCCCCAGTAATGGACTTATTAAGTATTGGTACGCCTTAATTAAGGCCATTAGCAAGACTCGCACGTTCTACCACTTTCAGCCAATGCCGATCCAATGATTTTCTAAGTATCAAAGACGGTGCAGTTAACGCGTCCCCTCGAGCCAAGACAACAAAATCAAAATTGCCGATCTGTTGTCGCTGCAGCCTAAAACTTTCCCGAGCAGCCCTTTTAATGCGATTCCTTGCGACTGCCGTTTTAATTGATTTTTTCGCGATCGCCAAACCCAGTCGAGGATAATTCAGGCGATTTTCCACAGCCAGAACCGTGAAATATTTATCCACGGACTTGCTTGGATTTGCAAAAACTTTTTTATAGTCAGCTGGCGTCCTTAACCTAAGCTGATTGGGAAAGCAAAATTCTTCTAAAAACAATTAAACTGTCAAAGAAGCGCGGCCTTTAGCTCTACGCGCGTTGATCACACGACGACCGCCGACTGTTGCCATTCTCGCACGAAAACCGTGAGTTCTGGCGCGTTTGATTTTGCTGGGTTGATAGGTTCTTTTCATGACTACTGCCTGTAAAACGATTGAAAAAAGATCGCCGATGATACGTGAACTCCTTACACACTGTCAATATTTAAGCCAAGCGCCCTTGGTAAGCATTCCCAAGATAGCATCAGCAAAGTCTCGACAATCAGAGTAAACTAGGCGCCACTTGGAATTAACAACGCTTTTCCAGCTTACTATTGACACCGTTTGGCAGTTTTATTTAGCATGCACGGCTATTTTATCATTCGGCCAACCTTGGACTGAACCTTCGGCAACCATCATGACCAGCATTGCTCCTGCGACCGCATCGAATCCAATTGATTTTGACTCGATCAAATCATTAACCGCAACCGAATCATCGGCCGTAGATCAGTTAATTCTTGATGAATTGAGTTCTGATGTAGTGCTCATTAATCAAATTGGCCACTACATTATCAGTAATGGCGGCAAACGCTTGCGCCCCATGTTACTGTTACTGGCTGCCAAAGCCCTCGGGCAAGTAAATGCCAGTCATTTAATTCTTGCTGCTGTGATTGAATTTATTCATACAGCAACCTTGCTGCATGACGATGTGGTTGATGAGTCAGAATTACGTCGTGGCCGTGAATCTGCCAACGCAGTTTGGGGTAATGCAGCCAGCGTGTTGGTAGGCGATTATCTTTATTCCAGCGCCTTTGAGATGATGGTGCGCACCAACAATATGCGAGTAATGGATATTTTATCCAAAACCACCACCGCAATTGCTGAAGGCGAAGTACTGCAACTTTTAAATTGCAATAATCCAGACACAACTGAAGAAAAGTATTTAGAAGTCATAGCCCGTAAAACAGCCATTTTGTTTAGCACCGCTACGCGTTTGGCTGCCGTCATTTCTGACAGCAGCCCTGAAGTTGAAAACGCCCTGACTCTTTACGGCCAACAACTTGGTGTAGCGTTCCAACTCATTGATGATGCTCTCGATTACACTGCCAGCACCGAGGACTTAGGCAAAAACCTGGGGGACGATCTCGCTGAAGGCAAACCGACTTTACCGCTGATTTATGCGATTCAGCACGGCAGCCCAGAGCAGGCTAAAGTCGTTATCGATGCGATCCGCGAGGGTTCACGCGACGCCTTTAATGATGTTTTTGCCATCGTTAAAGCAACCAATGCGATTGAATATACTGAGCAATGCGCCGAACGAGCCGCTGCACAGGCCATTGCCGCCTTACAATGCCTGCCCGATTCAGAATTTAAATCTGCTTTGGAACAACTGGCACGTTTTTCTGTGCAACGCGACCACTAAATAAAGCCCACCATCAACACAAAACCCATTGTTTTATAAGCTTTTTGCATCTTCATTTGCAATCGGCAAGCTTGCATAATCCTGCATTATCCTTTACCTTAGCAGCCTGTCTGCAAGGCTAGGGGTGCTTTTTTTGCAATTCAATGCCAAAAAAGCTGAGAAAAACCCTTTGAACCTGAACCGGATCATACCGGCGTAGGAAAGCCCGATCTTACCTGCGCTCGTAATTTTTGTTTTTTGGAGTTATCGATGAGCGCTGTCCGCAATGAAATTACTGCTGATAACAGCAGTAGCGTCAGAATTGATTCTTACCCTGCATCTGAAAAGGTTTATATCCAAGGCAGTCGCCCGGATATTCAAGTTCCGATGCGCAAAATTTCACTGTCGGATACCCCCGCTCATTTTGGAGCTGAAAAAAATCCGCCCATCTTTGTCTATGACACTTCCGGTGCTTATACCGATCCTAATGTGCAAGTGAATCTGCACAAAGGCTTAAGTGCTGTCAGAAGCGCATGGATCAATGAACGCAACGACACAGAATTACTCAGCGGTCCGAGTTCTGATTATGGCACCGAACGTCTGAATGACCCACAAACCGCACACCTGCGTTTTGAACATATTCACCAGCCACGCCGCGCCAAATCTGGACACAATGTCTCGCAAATGCATTATGCACGCCAAGGCATCATCACCCCGGAAATGGAATACATTGCCATTCGTGAAAACCAAAATATCGAGGCTATGCGTGACCGTTACCAAGGTCAACACCCGGGTTTTTCGTATGGCGCCAATATTCAATCCATCATCACACCGGAGTTTGTTCGTGATGAAGTAGCCCGTGGCCGCGCCATTATCCCCGCCAATATCAACCATCCAGAACTGGAGCCCATGATAATTGGCCGTAACTTCCTGGTCAAAATCAACGGTAATCTTGGCAACTCAGCTGTAACGTCCTCAATCGAAGAAGAAGTTGAAAAAATGCTGTGGGGCATCCGTTGGGGTGCTGATACCATCATGGACTTGTCTACTGGCAAACACATCCATGAAACCCGTGAATGGATTTTGCGCAACTCCCCTGTACCGATTGGGACTGTGCCTATTTACCAAGCTTTGGAAAAAGTCGGTGGTAAAGCCGAAGAATTAACCTGGGAGATTTTCCGGGATACCTTAATCGAGCAAGCTGAGCAAGGTGTGGATTACTTTACGATTCATGCCGGCGTGCGCCTGCACCACGTCCCCTTAACAGCCAGACGCTTGACTGGTATTGTTTCGCGTGGCGGCTCTATCATGGCCAAATGGTGTTTAGCCCACCATACTGAAAGCTTCCTCTACACCCATTTCGAAGAAATCTGCGAAATCATGAAAGCCTATGACGTGTCATTCTCTTTGGGAGATGGCCTGCGTCCAGGCTCAATTTACGATGCCAATGATGCGGCACAATTCGGTGAGCTGGAAACCTTGGGCGAACTGACCAAGATTGCCTGGCAACACGACGTGCAAACCATGATTGAAGGCCCGGGGCACGTGCCTTTGCAAATGATCAAAATCAACATGGATAAGCAGCTTGAAGATTGCTACGAAGCCCCTTTCTATACGCTGGGCCCACTGACTACCGACATCGCCCCAGGTTATGATCACATTACCTCAGCGATTGGAGCTGCCAATATTGGCTGGTATGGCTGTGCCATGTTGTGTTATGTGACTCAGAAAGAACATTTGGGTCTGCCCAATAAGCAAGATGTTCGTGAAGGCATTGTGACTTATAAAATCGCCGCTCATGCTGCAGATCTGGCCAAAGGCCATCCAGGTGCACAGATTCGTGACAACGCGATGTCTAAGGCGCGCTTTGAGTTCCGCTGGGAAGATCAGTTTAATTTAGCACTCGATCCGGAAAAAGCCCGCTCTTTCCATGATGAAACCTTGCCTAAGGAATCAGCCAAAGTGGCGCATTTTTGCTCCATGTGCGGCCCGCATTTCTGCTCAATGAAAATTACTCAGGATGTGCGTAATTACGCCGCCGAACAAGGTCTGGACGAAGCAGCAGCCCTGCAGAAAGGCATGGAAGAAAAATCTAAGCAATTTGTTGAAGAAGGCGCCGCGATTTATCATCAAATCTAGACGCTCCAAACCTGCCGCTACTCTGTGATTCAGAATGGCGGCAGTTTATAAGCGCAACCTGCTGTAGCGCTGGTAACATCTGGTTTTAAGCCTTAGGGATAATCATTGGATTTAAATTTCATCTGTTTTGTGTCAAATACACGGCTAAATCGATTGCATCAGGAAGTTCACCTCTTTCATGCATGAAATCGAAACCTTTAAGCTGATTGAGCGTATCAGCGCCCCGTTGCGTTCCGAAGAACGGCGCAAATACGCCACGATAGGTTTGCAACCGGTTCACGGACAAGTTCTGGAATATCTGTCTCGCTGCAATAAATACAGTAACACCCATGCCTCAGTCGCTGAATATCTGGGACTGACCAAGGGCACCGTTTCTCAGACCATACAGGTACTGGAACGCAAAGATTATTTGCAAAAAACCACGGATACTGAAGATGCGCGGGTAGTTCATCTCACATTGACTGAGAACGGCAAACAATTAGTCAATGATCTTAAGCCACTGGATATTTTTCAGCATGCTGAACACCGGGTTAGTGAGGCTGAATTCGCTAGCATAGGCCAGGCACTCGAAACCACACTCGGCTTGTTGCAAAAAGTCAATCAGTCTAAAAGTTTTGGGAAATGTGATTCCTGCCGCCATTTTTCCGTTGAAACCAATCATTACCAATGTGGTCTAACCGAACAACCCTTGGATCGGGAAGATACTGATAAAATATGTCGCGACCACACACCTCCACCTAATCCATTTATTGATAAAGAGTAATCATTATGTTTGATCCTAAAGCACTCGACGGTCTTACCGAAAAACTGAGCCAGGCAATTCCTCCCGGCTTTAGCCATGTTAAAGAAGATTTGGAAAAACATATTCACGCCTTGTTGCAAAGCGGCTTATCTCGACTAGACTTGGTAAGTCGTGAAGAATTCGAAGTCCAAAAAGCGGTTCTGGCCAAAACACGCAGTCGTCTCGAGCAACTCGAACAACGCGTCGACGAGTTGGAACAACAGCTTAAAGCCTAGTCAATATGCCCCTGGCTATCGCGTATAGCCGGGGTAGCTCAGGCGTGCATGCACCTTTGATCACGGTCGAGGTGCATTTAAGCAATGGTTTGCCAGGCCTGAATATCGTTGGACTGGCGGAAGCGGCTGTGAAAGAAAGTAAAGACCGTGTCCGCAGCGCCATTATCAATTCTGGGTTTGAATTTCCCAATCAACGCATCACCATTAACCTGGCACCTGCGGACTTGCCCAAAGAAGGCGGACGATTCGACCTGGCCATTGCTCTGGGCATACTGGCAGCCTCACAACAAATCCCCAGCCATACACTCCACACCTACGAATTTTTAGGCGAACTGTCTTTGAGCGGAGGCTTGCGTTCTGTTAAAGGCATATTACCGGCAGCTCTTGCTTGTCGAGAATCCCAGCGCATACTCATGTTGCCGGCAAACAATCTCCAGGAAGCACAATTAATCCATCATCCCGCCCTGCTAGCAGCCCGCGACTTAACAACCGTCTGTGACCACCTATGCGACAAACAACCAATTTTTCCGGCAGAACCCGCCTCAATCAGCACTGAACTTGCCTTCGCAGCAGATTTCTCGGATGTACACGGTCAGTTTCAGGCCAAGCGCGCACTGGAAATTGCAGCTACAGGCGCGCACAATGTGATTATGCTTGGCCCACCAGGCACTGGAAAATCGATGCTAGCATCACGTTTACCCAGCATTCTTCCACCACTAACCGAACAACAGGCTCAGGAAACAGCGATTATTGCTTCACTCTGTCAGAAACCCTTTAATGCCCAGCAATGGAGTCACCCTCCGTTTCGTAGTCCGCATCACACCGCTTCTGCTATTGCATTAGTCGGCGGTGGTAAATTTCCCCGCCCCGGCGAAATCTCTTTGGCACATAACGGCACTTTATTTTTGGACGAACTGCCTGAATTTGACCGCAAGGTTCTCGAAGTACTTCGTGAACCGATGGAGACTGGAATGGTCAGCATCTCCAGAGCCCAACAACAAGCTGAATTTCCCGCCCGATTCCAGTTGATTGCCGCCATGAACCCCTGCCCTTGCGGTTATTGGGGGGACCCATCAGGTCGCTGTCGCTGCACCTCTGAACAAATCAGTCGTTACCGACAAAAAATTTCCGGACCCTTGCTGGATAGAATCGACATGCATTTGGAGGTTAACCGCCAGCCTGTCAGCTATGAGGATACAACACAACATGAAGCAGAAACCAGCGCAACCATACGCAAGCGCGTGATCATAGCCAGAGAACGGGCAATGACGAGACAGGCAAAACCCAATGGCTGGCTGACAGCACGGGAAACACAGACATTTTGCAAACTGCCACCCTCTTGTCAGCAACTTCTCGATCAAGCGCAACTGAAGCTGGGCTTATCGCATCGGGCTTATCACCGGATTCTAAGAGTGGCACTCAGTATTGCCGATCTGGCTGAGGCTGCAAAAATTGATATCAACCATCTATCCGAAGCCATTGGATACCGAAGACTGGACCGTAAACTCTAGAAATCAAAAAACCAACTCACAGCCTCTGAACTGAATTCGAATCTGTGCCATAATCGCCCACTATTTTGTTTTGAACAGCCCTTGATTATGTCTGACCGCAAAATCCTTGTTACCAGTGCTTTACCGTATGCAAATGGACCTATCCATCTGGGTCATTTGGTCGAATACATTCAAACTGACATTTGGGTACGCTTTCAAAAAATGCGTGGTCATCAATGTTTTTATGTCTGCGCTGACGACACCCATGGCACACCGATCATGTTGCGTGCTGACCGCGAGGGCATTACCCCTGAACAGCTAATTGCCGATGTCGAGCAACAACATCGTGCCGATTTCGATGCCTTTGGCGTAGCCTTTGATCATTATCACAGTACCCATTCGGCCGAAAACCAAGCCTTGTCTGCTATGGTGTATACGCGCTTGCGTGATGCCGGGCATATTTCCAGCCGCAGCATTACTCAAGCCTATGACCCGGTCAAAAACATGTTTTTGCCTGATCGCTTTATCAAAGGTGAATGCCCCAAATGTGGTGCGGCCGATCAGTATGGCGATAATTGCGAAGCCTGCGGAGCTACTTACTCCCCTATGGAATTAAAAAATGCGGTGTCCGCGGTTTCAGGGGAAAAACCCATCGAAAAAGATTCGGTGCACTACTTTTTTAATCTGGCTCATTTTGCCGAGATGCTGGGTGAATGGACGAAAGCCGGTCACTTACAACCCGAAGTCAGCAACAAGATGGCTGAATGGTTGGAAAACGGCTTACAAGAATGGGATATTTCCCGGGATGCGCCCTATTTTGGTTTCGAAATCCCGGATGCTCCAGGCAAATTTTTCTATGTCTGGATGGATGCCCCAATTGGCTATATGGCGAGCTTTAAGGCTTTATGCGAAAAAAGTGGCTTGTCATTCGATGAATTCTGGCAAACAGACAGCAAAACCGAGCTGTATCACTTCATTGGCAAAGACATTATTTATTTCCATGCGCTATTCTGGCCTGCCATGTTATCCGGTGCCCAGCTGAGAACCCCTGACGCGATCTTTGCCCATGGTTTCTTGACTGTAAATGGCGAAAAAATGTCTAAGTCACGCGGGACCTTTATTAAAGCCCGCACCTATCTGGATCATCTGAATCCGGAATACCTTCGCTATTACTTCGCTGCCAAACTGAATGCCGGTGTAGACGATTTAGATCTTAACTTTGATGACTTCAGTCAACGGGTCAATTCGGATCTGGTCGGCAAAGTGGTCAATATTGCCAGCCGTTGCAGTGGCTTTATCCATAAGCGTTTCGATGGCAAACTGGCCAGCATAAACGCTGAACCGGCGCTGTTTGAGCAATTTGTGACGGCTGAGTCGGTGATTGCAGACTTATATGAAAGCCGTGAATATGGCAAAGCCATGCGCGAGATCATGGCGCTGGCAGATAAAGCCAATCAATACATCGATGATAAGAAACCTTGGCTGATGGCTAAAGAAGAGGGCCAAGATCAGGCTTTGCATGAAGTCTGTACGGTAGCACTGAACTTATTCCGTTTATTAGTCGCTTATTTGCGTCCGGTTTTACCTGAATTAGCTCAGAATGCGGAAGCTTTTCTGAACATCCCCGCACAGGTCTGGCCGCACCAAGTACCGGCATTACTTGATCATACGATTAATGCATTCATACCGTTAATGACGCGAGTAGAAGCCGATAAGATTGCTGCGATTATTGATGCCTCTAAGGAAAATCTAGAACCAACGGCCAGCGTTACAGCAACGACTCAAGCACCAAGCGCTGTCAGTTATGAGCCCGTCGCTGAGGCTATTGAAATCGACGATTTTGTAAAAATTGATTTGCGCGTTGCGCGGGTGATTAAAGCCCAAAACGTAGACGGCGCTGAGAAGCTATTGCAACTGACTGTCGACTTGGGTTTTGCGACCCGCAACATCTTTGCCGGCATTAAATCGGCCTACAGCGCCGAACAACTGGAAAATCGTCTAATCGTCGTGGTCGCCAATCTGAAACCACGCAAAATGCGCTTCGGAGTATCAGAAGGTATGGCCTTAGCCGCGGGACCCGGTGGTCAGGATATTTGGGTATTGTCACCTGACTCCGGGGCACAACCAGGGATGCGCATTAAGTAATTGCGTGATCGCTGAATTGCAGGTTGTATAACTTAGCGTAGGCACCGTCTCGAGCTAAAAGCTCGCTATGCGTGCCTTGCTCAACAATTTCCCCCTTTTCCATCACGAGGATGCTGTCAGCGTTCTCTATGGTCGACAGACGGTGGGCAACTACGATAGTGGTTCTACCGCGCATCAGGCGATCCAGTGCCGCTTGAATATAACGTTCTGACTCTGTATCTAAAGCAGAAGTCGCCTCATCCAGAATCAGGATTGGCGAGTCTTTTAATAGTGCACGCGCAATGGCTAATCGCTGACGCTGACCACCTGATAACTTCACACCGTTTTCACCGATCTCTGTATCGAGTCCTTGTGGCAGATTTTCAATAAAATTCATTGCATAGGCATCTTCTGCCGCCTGAATAATTTGGCAGCGTTCACTGGAATCCAGCACGCCATAAGCAATATTTTCGGCAACGCTGGCATTAAACAGCGTGACATTTTGGGTCACAATAGACATTTGGTTGCGCAACGAGAACAAAGAGTAATCTTGAATCGGAACATCATCGATTAAGATTTCTCCCTGCATATAGTCGTAAAAACGCGGCAGTAAATTTATCAGCGTACTTTTGCCACTTCCTGAAGACCCAACCAAAGCAATTGTTTTACCCGGCTCTATTGTCAGATTGATCGAATTCAAGGCCGGATGCGTAGTACCCGCATAGGTAAAGGAAAGATTTTTAAATTCTATTTTTCCTTGGCAACGGTTGATTTCATAATGGCCATTATCAATTTCTTTGGGCTCATCCAGCACCTCAAACAATAATTCTGCAGCAGCAAGACCTCTTAATATCTCGGAATTGGCATCACTCAATTGACGTATCGGTTTGGGCAATAAAAATGCCGCTGTAAAAAAGCCGACAAACTCCCCGGCTGTAGAGGTTTTCATCATGATCAGGGCCAGATACATCATTCCAGCCAGTGCGAATGAAATCAGTAACTGCATCAGCGGATTATTGAGCGACAGTGTCATTATCAGCTTACGATACTGACGACGATTTTCCAGGCTGGATTCTCTGAAACGCTGCCGCTCATATGCCTCGCCACCGAAACCCTTCACAATCCGTGAACCGGTGATCAATTCCGATGTAATGTGGGTTAAATCGCCGATGGTGGACTGCATGCTTTTGCTCAAACGTTTTAAGCGCCCCCCAACATATTTGACCGTAATCATAACGATAGGCGCTAACGCTAGGAACACTAAGGATAATTTCCAGTTCGTGTAAGCCAGATAGCCCAATAATCCCAGTGCAGTAAACCCCTCTCTGAAGACCGACCGAACCGAATCAGTGGTCGCACGGGTTATTTCACCAACGTTATTGGTGATACGCGAGATCAAAAATCCTGAGTTTTGGTTGTCAAAATAACTAACAGGCAACAAAGTGTAATGATTAAAAATTTCACAACGCAATTTATGGATGACATTGCCAGAAATACGTGCCAGATAGTAATTACCTAAAAAAGATCCCAGACCTCTGACCAAAAATAAGACAACAAATGCCAAGGGCAAATATTGGATGTCGTCCCGATTTTGTCCACCCAATGTGTCAATAATTCGTTGAATAATTAATACCACTACAGGTTCAGTTGCTGCATATAAGGCAAAACCGATAGTGCTAATGATGAATAATCGCCAATACGGTAGGGCATATTTCATCAAACGTCTGTAGATCAGGGTATTTGAAGCTTTAATCCCAGTAGTCTCTGCTGTACTCAATTGTATTTACCTTTAAAATAGGGGCGACTCGCCTTCATTCTTAGCAAGCATGCCCAATCATTTACTTAATCCGCTTAACTTCAACCGCATCTTGATTGTTACGCAACGGTATCTGGGAGACACTCTTTTAACTACCGCGCTGATCCATTCATTACGTGTCGCTTATCCACTGGCTACTATTGATGTATTACTACCAAAAGCCAACTCGGGCATTTTGCAAGGCAATCCTGACATCAATGAACTGCTCTTTTTCCCAGAGAAGCCCAGCAAATTTGAGTTTTTGACTTTTCTAAAGTCGATTTACCACCAGTACGATTTAGCGATTTCACTCCAAAACAGTGATCGCACCAGTTTGTGCGCCATTTTAGCCGCAAAACGCAGTATGGGGTTTGTTGATGTCCCCTTAAGAAAATCCTGGTGGAAAAAACTGTTATTTTCAGCTTACTTAATTCCAACTGAAACTCACACCGTTTTAGAGAATTTGCGTTTTTGCCAACTGCTGTATATTCCTGCCATTTCATCTCTGATTGCCCCACAATCTCTGCAGTCCAAGCAAGTAGCCAACATTTCATGCGCTTACGCGGTCTTACATGTAATGCCACAATGGCGTTTCAAACAATGGCATCAAAACGGCTGGCTTGAAGTAATTGAATTTCTGCATCAACACAATCTGCAAATAGTGTTGAGTGGTGGGCCAACCGCCGAGGAGATGGCCTTTGTTAAGCAGCTTGCGGCACTCGCCAGTGCCCCCGTTATTAATCTGGCAGGTGTTTTATCCATACCAGAATTGAGTGAAGTCATTCGTCAATCCACAGTGTTTATTGGTCCAGACACGGGTATTACTCATCTTGCATCTGCAACTGGCACGCCTTGTATAGCACTTTTTGGCCCAACTAATCCCGAGATTTGGGCTCCTTGGCCATATGACTATCAAACGGATATCAACCCTTTCCATAAAAAAGGCTCGCAAACTATTGCGAATGTTTATTTACTGCAAGATCAGACTGATAGATCCTGTATTCCCTGTCAAAACGAAGGCTGTCTCAAACATCGTCATAGTCACAGCGAATGTCTAGATCACTTATCAGTGCAATTAGTTCTTGATACCCTAAATGTCCTCTTGCAATCCGATCGTCGGCTGTGACACCTTCTTGATCTCACTTTCATCCTCACCTATATGCTCAGTGTCATTATCATTACCAAAAACGAAGCACTCTCAATCGAACGCTGTATCCGTTCAGTTGCATGGGCAAGCGAGATTATTGTCGTGGATTCAGGCAGTACTGACGAAACCGTTGATATTTGCAGGTCATTAGGCGCGACAGTTTTTGAAACCCTTGACTGGCCAGGGTTTGGCCCACAAAAACAACGCGCGTTGGATAAAGCGACTCAACCCTGGGTGTTATCTCTTGATGCGGATGAATATATCAGTGATGACTTAAAGCAACAAATACTAGCTTCAATAACCAACGAACAGATTAACGGTTATGAGATACCCAGACTTTCAAGCTATTGCGGTAAAAATATCCAACATGGTGGTTGGTGGCCAGATTATGTGACGCGTTTATTCAAACGTGAACATGGTCACTTTTCTGTGGACGTGGTGCATGAAAAGATTATTGTTAACGGACTTACCCAGAAACTTGATTCTCCTATACTCCATGAAACCTATGTGAATCTCGAAGAAGTGATTAATAAAGTTAATCAATATTCAAGTTTGGGTGCAGAGAAACTCGATGCTCAAAACAAAACCAGCAGTATTGTTCATGCTTTGTTTAGAGGACTTTGGACGTTCTTTCGTTGTTATGTACTAAAAAAAGCTTTTTTGGATGGAGCAGAGGGTTTGATGCTTGCAATATCGAACGCCGAGGCCAGTTACTACAAATACGCGAAACTTTATCTTTTAAATAAACGGATTCGATAAATCATCTTTGGGAAAAGAGTTGCAGTGTTTCAGACACTGCAACTCCTTATCTCTTACAAACTGTTTACTGCATTTAACTCTTGGAATGCTTGCTCTAAACGAGTCACCATGCCCACTTGACCAGCACGTTGCCAGACGCGTGGATCATAGAATTTTTTGTTAGGTTTATCAGCGCCGTCTGGGTTGCCGATTTGACCTTGCAAATAACCTTCGTTTTGTTTGTAGAAGTTTTTCACACCTTCCCAGGTTGCCCACTGTGTATCAGTGTCGATGTTCATTTTAACAACACCGTAGCTGATGGATTCTTTGATTTCTTCTGGAGAAGAACCAGAACCGCCGTGGAACACGAAGTTCAAGGTGTTGTCTGGCAAGCCGAATTTCTCTGAAACATATTTTTGTGAGTTATCCAGAATTTTCGGAGTCAATTTAACGTTACCAGGTGAATACACACCGTGTACGTTTCCGAATGACGCCGCAATCGTGAAACGGTGGCTGACTTTGCTTAATACTTCATACGCATAAGCAACATCTTCTGGTTGGGTATACAGAGCAGAGTGATCCATACCGCTGTTATCAACGCCATCTTCTTCACCACCGGTACAACCCAGTTCGATTTCCAAGGTCATGCCCATTTTTGACATGCGCTCTAAATATTTTGCGCAAGTTTCAATGTTTTCTTCCAGGCTTTCTTCAGACAAATCAAGCATGTGTGAGCTGAACAAAGGTTTACCTGTGGCTGCGAAATGTTTCTCGCCAGCGTCCAGCATACCATCAACCCATGGCAATAATTTTTTGGCCGCATGGTCAGTATGCAAAATGACAGGAACGCCATAGTGCTCAGCCATCGCGTGAACATGATGTGCGCCTGAAATAGCACCCACAATCGAACAACCTTGACCTTCCAGCTTCAAGCCTTTACCAGCAACGAAAGCCGCACCACCGTTTGAGAACTGAATCACAACAGGTGATTTAACTTTAGCAGCCGCTTCTAATACTGCATTGATAGTATCGGTGCTGATGACGTTAACAGCTGGCAAAGCAAAATTGTTTTCTTTACAAATAGCAAAGATTTTTTGTACGTCTTCACCGGTAACAACACCTGGTTTTACTACGTCGAAAATTTTTTGTGACATTATCTATCCTGCTGACTAATGGAACTGATCAGTCCCACAAAATGAAATCATAAAGGGGAACGACCATTTGGCCACTCCCCATCAAAAAATTAAGCTTCCAGACTTGCCAGGCGATCTGACAATAATTTTTCCAGAGTTTCCAGAGCTTTTGTGAAACCGTCGATACCTTCAGCCAATTTTTCATTTGCCATACGGTTTTCTTCGTGCATACGATCAAATGTGGCTTTATCAACACTGATTTTTTCAATGCTTGATTCTGCCGCTTTAGCTGGATCCAGTTTACGTGGCAATTCACCTTCAACGGATTGCAACTCAGCCAGTAATGATGGTGCAATGGTTAACAAATCACTACCTGCTAATTCGGTGATTTCGCCGATGTTTCTGAAGCTTGCGCCCATCACTTCGGTTTTATAACCAAATTTTTTGTAGTAGTTATAAACGTCAGTCACTGAAATAACGCCTGGATCTTCGTTTGGTGCATATGAATCACGACCAGTGTCTTTTTTGTACCAGTCCAGAATACGACCTACGAAAGGTGAAATCAGTGTGATACCGTTTTCAGCACAAGCAACCGCTTGATGCAAACCAAACAACAAAGTCAGGTTGGTGTGGATGCCTTCTTTTTCAAGAACCGCAGCCGCTTGGATACCTTCCCATGTTGCAGCGATTTTGATCAGTACGCGATCTTTAGAAACACCTGCCGCTTCATATTGCGCGATCAGCTCACGACCTTTTGCAACCGTACCATCGATGTCATATGACAAACGTGCATCGACTTCGGTTGAAACACGGCCAGGAATAATTTCCAAAATTTTCAGACCGAAAGATACTGCCAAACGATCAAACGCCAAGGTCACAACATCTGCAGCTGAAGCAGATTCACCTAAAGTGGCACGAGCACCTTTCAAAGTATCATCGACAATACCTTGGTACTGCGGCATTTGTGCTGCTGCAGTGATTAATGAAGGATTGGTTGTCGCATCACGTGGTTTAAAAGTTTCGATTGCTTGAATATCACCTGTATCCGCAACAACTACAGTTACTTCGCGCAACTGCTCAAGTAAATTTTTAGCCATTTGAATGTCCTCAAGATTATGTTTTAAATAGTCTCACCAGTACGAATGCTGGTAAGGAAATTAATTTTGGTGCGTTATAGACGCGAAATCGCCACAGCCCCTTTTCAATTACAAGAATCGAAAAGTAAAGCGTGACGATTATTGGGATTACTTAAGTTTTAGCAATGTCTGCTGGATTCGCAAAACACGACTGACTCAATTAACCGTTGTCGCGTAGATATTTCTCTACACCTGTTACTTTAGCGGTAGCAGCTTCTCTGTCTTTGACAATCTGTTTTGCCACATATTTTGCTACACCTGTCGCTGGATTCGATGTTTGTTTTTCCAAATATTTGTCAACACCGGTTTTATTCATACCTTGTTTTTCTAAATATTTTTCAACACCTGTTGCACCACCATCAGTATAAGCATCACTGCTTGAGGCAGGCGCTTTACTTGCTGATTTTTTGTTGTAAAAAAAGAAACCAATAGCGGCTAATACTGCCAGACCAATCAGGTTGTTTGATGAACCCTCTTTTTCTGTAGTGTCGACAACTTCACTTGCAGAAGATGCCGTTACAGGAGCAGTTGCTTTTGCTTGTGCAGGAACACCAGGCGCAGCTGCACTGTGCACATATCCATTATCACTAAACAGCACTTTTGGTTGAAAGTTGGTTGCAGGATAGCTTGAGTCACTTTGAGTTGTTTCCACTGCTGTTGTCGCAGGTGCAGCCGTTGCAGAAGATGAACCTTCAGCTGAATACAACACTTTAGGCTGGAAATCTGCAGCTGGATAATCTGCACCAGCAAATGCCAGCGGGCTTGATAGCAATGACATTATCATTGCAATTTTTGTTAATTGGTATGTTTTCACGTTTTCCACCTTTGATTCGATTAAACCGCTACAGGGCCTGTCTCCAGGCCCCGTCTTAATTGATTACAGTACAGCTTCTACGTTAGCGACGACATTGTCGACGGTAAAGCCAAACTCTTTGAACAACTGGCCTGCAGGTGCTGATTCGCCAAAACGATCCAGACCAATCACGCGACCGGCACTGCCAGCGTATT
>Ga0194120_10001601_pt1 | contig 40809 bp, 38 predicted proteins | sample TA2MahCa65mmetaG_FD_148642 | JGI IMG/M metagenome (GOLD analysis project Ga0194120, IMG submission 148642) | Freshwater microbial communities from Lake Tanganyika, Tanzania - TA2015019 Mahale Deep Cast 65m | ecosystem: Environmental > Aquatic > Freshwater > Lake | place: Tanzania: Lake...
ATCCCGTCAAACGAACATCTTGCTCAACCAGCAAAGGCCGCATAACATTCAGAGCAGCGACGCGGTCAACCGCTTTTCAACAACAAACGGGACATCCCCATTCTTAACCCTCAAGCCAGTCGTCGCTACGGGTTATACATCAATAGATTCAATTATTTATGAATTATTAATTGAAGTGGCCGCAATCGGGCAATTGAAAAAATACCAAGCCTCTAAGAAACGAACGATCGGCTGACTATGCCTTAATTTTAACAAGCCAAGGGATCGGCACAATGCAGAGTTATAGCAGCATTTTATTGACGTGAAGGCATAAGAAAAGCCCAAGAAATATGCTTAATCTCTGGAACGCAACGTTCGTTTTTAAATTTTTATTAAGTTATCTCAACGTACGAGCGAACCGCCCCAATCAGGAGTGCGTTGTCCCTGCCGGCTTAATTTCTATACTCTCCCCGCAGCCACAGGCGGAAGTTTGGTTGGGATTTTCAAATACAAATGTAGACGAAAATTGTGTTGTTTTTACATCTAATTTGGACCCGATCAAATAGAGAATGGCTTTTGCATCAATGATGACGCGTCCGCCCTCCGTCTCTATAATCTCATCTCCTTGCTGGGGCTCAGCTAGGGTCATTTTATAAGACATGCCTGCACAGCCGCCCTTTTCTACACCAACACGCAGCCCTTCCCCTTTTTTCGCACTAGCGAGTATTTCACGCAAACGCTCTGTAGCCGCAGCGCTTACAGTTAAAACAGCTGAAGAAGATCCGATTATCATGAAAAAAACTCAAAACTAGAGAGTGTCGTCAAAGAGTAGAACAAGCATTACCACATATCTAAAGCGACACGCGCTTCATCTGACATTCGGCTTTGATCCCAAGGAGGATCAAAAACCATATTCACTTGAACATCCAAAATTCCAGGCACAGCGCTGACGGCGTTTTTGACCCAAATAGGCATTTCCCCCGCTACAGGACAGCCAGGCGCTGTCAGCGTCATATCAATATCAGCGACGCCATCATCGGTGATATCAACGCGGTAAATAAGTCCCAGCTCATAGATATCAGCCGGAATCTCTGGATCATAGACAGTTTTTAAGGCCTTGATAACATCGTCATGAAGAGGATGGTTATCAGTGAAGCCTTGAGTCTCACCTGCGCTTTGAGCGACAAAACTCGTTTCAAGAGCTTTATCTATCATAAAATAATCCTCTCATGAGAAAAGGCTTTGCGCCTTAGCGAGGCCTGCAACAAACTCGTCAATTTCCTCAAATGTGTTATAGAGTCCAAATGATGCGCGACATGTTGAACTTGCGCCTAGCATAGAGAGCAATGGCATAGCGCAATGTGTTCCGGCTCGTACGGCAATCCCATAGTGATCGATAATCGTAGCAACATCATGCGCATGGGCATCCTTTAGATTAAAGGATATTATGGGTCCCTTATCAGGGGCATTGCCAAATATTTTTATGAATTTTAGTTCAGAGAGTTTGTCAGTTGCATAGTGTGTAAGCTGCTTTTCATGATGCCTGATCGCTTCACGACCAATAGTATCTAAATATTTGATTGCAGCAGCCAATCCTACAGCTTCCGCGATTGGCGGCGTGCCAGCTTCAAAACGTTGGGGCGGCATCGCATAGCTTACGTGATCGCGCGTGACTGTGTTAATCATTTCTCCTCCGCCGCTATAGGGAGGGAGCTGTTCGAGCCAGGGTTTCTTGGCGTAAAGCACGCCAATGCCCGTGGGGCCGTATAATTTATGACCAGTAAAAACGTAAAAATCCACGCCCAACGCCTGAACATCTACATCAAGATGAACTGCGCCTTGCGAGCCATCTACCAAAATTGGCACATTATGCTGATGGGCCATTTTAGCTATTTCTTTAATTTGAACAGGGGCGCCTAAAACATTAGACATATGCGTTAGCGCGATTATTTTTGTTTTTTTATTAATAAGCTTGGAAAGTCTATCAATATCGATTTGGCCGTCTAGATCAGGATCAATCCACTGAATAATCGCACCATGCTTTTCGCGCAGATAATGCCATGGTACAATGTTAGAATGATGCTCCATTGTGGATAAAATAATTTCATCCCCAGCGCGAATGTGTGCGCTGCCAAATGACCCAGCAACAATGTTAAGCGCTTCAGTCGCGCCGCGCGTAAATATTATTTCCTCTGAATTTTCTGCGTTTAAAAATTTACACACTACAGTTCTAGCGTCTTCATAGGCTTCAGTTGCCGCATTGGCTAGAAAGTGTAATCCTCTATGAACATTTGCATATTCATGGGCATAAAATTGCGTTAATCGGTCTAGGACAATTTTAGGCTTTTGCGCAGATGCTGCATTATCAAAGTAAACAATCTTTTTTCCATATGGCCTTACCTCCAAAAATGGAAATTGACTGCGTATTTTATCAATATCATAATTCAATATATTTTGAGAAAAATTCATGACAATTGTCTCTCAGCACATAACCAGTCCGCAAGAATATTCTTTGTAAAATCAGCAATTGTATCATCATTTAATGCTGAGAATGCCTCAAAGGCAAAAGATTCAATTAATAAGGACAATGCTTCTTGCTCGTCTAGCCCACGAGACATAAGATAAAATAATTGCTCTTTATCAATTTCGCCACAAGTTGATCCATGGCTACATTTTACATCATCAGCAAAAATTTCTAATTCGGGTTTTGAGTTCATAGACGCAAGCTCTGAAAGCAAAATAGCCTTTGATTGCATAAAGCCATCTGATTTTTGAGCCGTAGGCATTACAATTATTTTGCCTTGGAAAACGCCAATTGAGTTATTGTTCAGAATATATCGGAAAACTTCATTACTCGTGGTATTTGGAGCGCAATGTTCTATGAAAATTGTATTATCAATGTGATCCTTGTGTTGTCCCAAGACAATGCCGTTCAATGTGATATTTGCGCACTCTGCATTAAGCTTGGCGAATACTTGACGCCGAAAGAATCCATTTAAATCGACTAAAAGATGCGAGTTAAGAGACGCCCCTCGCCCCAATTCTGATAATAATGTCGATACTCCCGTGCAAGAGAAACCAGATCCAGAAAGATAACTAAATAAGCTAAGGTCTGAGTCTTGAGCTAATTTTACAGATAAGACATGATTTATTTGAGCGCCCTGAGAGGAGTTATTTTTAATTGTCTCAATAAGTTTAGTTCGTGAATTCTCAGATAAATCGATAAGAATTCGGGTAAAGACTGAACACTGTTTAGTAATTACATTCAGTATCTCGATCGGCTTGGTTAGATGAATATCTTTTTCGATTTTAATGAGATAGCCAGCGCTAGCTAAAGCCGTGTTTAGATCTACGATTGAATCGGTTATTAAATTGGAAAATACATTTGAGTTGAAGAAATAATTTTCAGTCAATTTAGATAGATTATCATAAATGTTTTCAACTTTAACGCCGTCTGGCATTAAGTTTAAGTCTGATAGATCATGCCGTAGCAACCCATCGATAAGAACTAGCCTAAAACTATCATGCTCTCTGTCTAATACAATATGATCAATTCTTTCATCTGCAGGCTCAAATCTTGTTGAACAAGCAGTTCGAAAATCTGTATAGCGCCATGACTCTAATCGATGATTAGGGAGCCCGAGCTTCTTATATCGCGTCCATGCTTCCTGGCGTTCGCGCGACATTTCTTTCGCAGAGGCTTGAGCATAATTCAAAGAGAACGGCGCATTGGCTTCTAATGAATCCGGGCTCATCTCTTAAGCAGCCTCATTGGAAATATAATCCTGGTATCCATGTTTTTCTAACTCAAGCGCTAATTCAGCTCCCCCAGATTTTTGTATGCGACCCTGAGCCATTACATGAACCGTATCTGGCTTTATGTAATCAAGAAGTCTTTGATAATGAGTTATAATTAAAAATGCTCTGTCAGGACGGCGTAATGAATTTACTCCTTCGGAAACAGTCTTAAGCGCATCAATGTCTAATCCTGAGTCTGTTTCATCTAGAATTGATAATTTTGGCTGTAACAGAGCCATTTGTAATATTTCCATACGTTTTTTTTCGCCACCGGAAAAACCTGAATTAAGTGGTCTTCTCAGCATTTCGTTATTTATTTTTAATTTTTCAGATTCTTCGCGTACCTGCTTCATGAATTCGGGCGTATTTATTTCATCTTCGCCTCTTGATCGTCTTTGTGCATTCATAGCGGCTTTGAGAAATTGCATGCAGGCGACGCCTGGTATTTCTACGGGATATTGAAACGCCAGAAAGACGCCATTTGCAGCTCGCAAATGAGGCGGAAGATTTAATAAATTTACGCCACTCAGCAGTATTTCTCCCCGAGTGATCGAATAGCCCTCACGACCAGCAATCACGTATGAAAGGGTCGATTTTCCTGTTCCGTTTGGCCCCATAATTGCAGCAACCTCTCCCGCTGCAACCTTAAGGTTTAACCCCTTTAGGATTTGGCGATCCCCTACTGAAACATGTAAATCATTTATTTCTAACATCTGATTATTTCCTGGAGAATATGTGGGTCAGCCGACGCTGCCTTCTAAAGAAATGGAAATAAGCTTTTGCGCTTCGACGGCGAATTCCATTGGAAGTTGTTGTAAAACTTCACGGACAAAACCATTAACGATCAACGCCGTTGCGTCTTCTGCTGAGAGGCCTCGTTGCATGGCATAAAACAACTGTTCATCAGATATTTTTGAGGTTGTGGCTTCATGTTCAAATTGAAGGTGATTATTTTTAGCTTCAATGTAGGGTATGGTGTGTGCCCCACAGCTATGTCCGATTAAAAGGCTGTCGCATTGCGTAAAATTACGAGAACCCACTGCTTTACGATGTGCAGATACAAGCCCTCTGTAAGTATTTTGTGATTTTCCGGCTGATATTCCTTTGGAAACAATCCTGCTTTTAGTATTCTTGCCGAGATGGATCATCTTAGTGCCGCTATCAACTTGCTGATGGCCATTTGAAACAGCAATTGAGTAGAATTCACCTTGAGAGTTATTGCCCCTCAGAATACATGACGGATATTTCCAAGTAATTGCGGAACCAGTTTCGACCTGGGTCCAAGAAATATGTGAATTATCCCCTCGGCAGTCGCCTCTTTTTGTTACAAAATTATAGATGCCGCCTCTGCCATCACTATCTCCTGGATACCAATTTTGAACTGTTGAATATTTAATTTGTGCGTTATCAAGAGCGACAAGTTCTACAACTGCAGCGTGTAATTGATTTTCATCTCTTTTTGGCGCCGTGCAGCCTTCTAAGTAACTTACATATGAATCGCTATCAGCAATAATTAATGTTCGCTCGAACTGACCCGTATTTTGTTCATTTATTCTAAAATATGTCGATAACTCCATCGGGCATCGCACCCCTTTTGGGATATAGACAAAAGAACCATCAGAAAAAACAGCGGAATTTAGCGTAGCAAAATAATTATCTGTGACAGGAACAACAGATCCAAGATATTTTTGCACAAGCTCTGGATGCGTGTGGACGGCTTCTGAGATTGGACAGAAGATTACCCCTGCTTTTGCCAACTCTTCTTTGAAAGTCGTTGCAACAGAAACGGAATCAAAAACAGCATCTACCGCGACCTTTCGCGTTTGCACGCCAGCTAAAATTTCCTGCTCTCGCAAGGGGATGCCAAGTTTTTCATAAGTACGCAAAAGCTCAGGGTCGACTTCATCAATAGTTTTAGGTCCAGGAGTCGATTTTGGAGCTGAATAGTAATAAAGGTCTTGATAATCAATTTTAGGATAATGGACCCGAGCCCATTTTGGCTCCGACATTGTTAGCCAGCGCTGGTAAGCAGCCAAACGCCATTGCGTTAGCCACTGTGGCTCATTCTTTTTTGCTGAAATAAAACGAACGATATCTTCGCTCAGCCCCTTAGGGGCCTTTTCAGATTCGATATCGGTAGTAAAACCATACTTATACGCACTCGCATCCAGAGATGCGACTTGCGTAACGGTCTCTTGAAGAGCCGCCATTTTTTAATCTCCTCGTCACAACGGATTCAAGGTCCGTCGGCCGAAATGGTTCACGTCTTTCTCGGGCCTATCAAGGAAGACCGCTTCGCCGTGAATGGATATCCCTTACTACATTTTTTAAAATGATTCCAAATTCTTCTACATCCTTTTTTGTACTAGACCATCCTAAACTAATACGCAGCGCTGATTTTTCTCTCATCCCCATCGCGTTGAGGACGTGGGATTCTTTCACCTTACCCGATGAGCACGCTGATCCACTCGAAACGGCGACCCCTGCAAGATCCAAGGCCATGAGGAGTGTTTGGCTATCAATCTCCGGGATTGCAAAAGCAACCGTATTGGGCGATCTGGGGCTTTTTTGACCAAAGACAACAGGCGACGAGGCTACTGTAGTTAAATAGCTCTCAATTTCTTTTTGTAAGTGCTGCAAACGAGGTTTTTCTGTTGTTAAGTCTCTCAAAGCGCTCTTAAAAGCTGCCGCAAAACCCACGATTGCAGGAATGTTCTCTGTCCCGGCACGACGTCCAGCCTCTTGGCCTCCCCCTTTGATTAGGATGTCTTGGAGCGATAGGTCGTCTGACGCAAAGATTAAGGCTCCCGCACCAGCTGGCCCGCCCAATTTATGGGAAGAAAAAAATAGCACATCTGCATTTGTTGTCTTCAGGGATAGATCCACCCGCCCGATGGCCTGGGTTGCGTCACAAATGAAAATGCCAGCTTCTTTTTTAATGAGATCGCCAGCCCGCTCGACAGGCTGTATGACGCCGGTTTCATTATTCACGGCTTGTAGGGCAAGGGCTAACTTTTGGCCCGAGTAGCGAGTAAGAGCTGCCTGTAAAGCGTCTAATGACACTTGTCCGTTTTTTTCTAAAGGAAGAATTTCAATGGCTTGCGGAGGAAATCGATGACCTTGAAACACCGCAGCATGTTCGCCCCCGGCAATTAAAAGTCGATTAATCGGGCGTTTATCCTGCGCGCTCGTGAGGGTTGGTGTGAGCGCAAGATTAGCTGCTTCCGTTGCGCTAGCTGTAAAAATCAAGTTTTTTGGCTTTGCCCCTAACCCTCGAGCGATGATTTCTCGCGCTTCTTCAAGCAAAGATTTGCCCCTACGCCCCTCGCTATGCACAGATGATGGGTTGAATGGGTCTCCCAGCGCAGCAAGCATCTCGGCCCTCGCTTCAGGTCTTAGCGGCGAGGACGCATTATGATCTAAATAAATGCGGGAAAAGGACTGCATGAGGCTGATCTCTTTTAATATCTTGAAAAAGATATGAGAACGAGAAAAATATTTATTTAATTAAGGCCGCACATGCTAGAAGGCGGCCTAAATTGTCTTAATAAGGATTCACATGCCCGAAGTTATTTTTACCGGACCTGCTGGCCGCCTAGAAGGTCGTTTCCACCAGTCCACCACACGAGGGGCTCCTCTAGCCATCATCCTTCATCCGCACCCGCAGTTTGGTGGCACGATGAATAACCAGATTGTTTACTATTTATACTATGCCTTTGCCGAGCGCGGCTTCTCCGTTCTCAGATTTAACTTTAGGGGCGTAGGACGCAGTCAGGGCTCATTTGATCATGGGTCCGGCGAACTCTCAGACGCCGCTTCTGCATTGGATTGGGCCCAATCCATTAATCCCGAAGCCAGAGCTTGTTGGATTGCTGGAGTTTCCTTTGGTTCCTGGATAGGCATGCAACTTTTAATGCGGCGCCCTGAGATTGAGGGGTTTGTCTCAGTTGCGCCGCCGGCGAACAGATTTGATTTTTCCTTTTTGGCTCCCTGTCCATCGTCTGGACTATTTATCCATGGGGATCAGGACCGCGTAGCCCCCCTGAAGGAAGTTACCGCTCTAATTGAAAAGTTAAAGACTCAGAAGGGCATACTGATAGAGCATGCTGTTGTTGAGGGAGCTAATCATTTCTTTGAAAATAAAGTTGAACCGCTTATTGCTCATGTTGATGCTTATCTCGACCGGAGGTTAGGCAATCCACCGCGAATAGCGATCCCTTCTCGGGGTGACTAAGGCGCGTTTGAACAAACCTTATAAATGACGATGCGGAGCTTGCGCTATTATGCCCCCCGCAAGGGCTCTCTCTACGCCGGTTGTTGTCGGAAAAGTTAACGGTAACCCTTCAACCACTCGCGCGGCGAGATAAGCAAAAGCTTGCGCTTCCATGGAGTCAGCAGACCAGCCAACTGCGTCAGCTGTTGTCACTTTACAGGGTAGATGCATCACAAGTTCCCTGACAAGAATGGGATTACGCGCACCGCCGCCGCAAACAATCAGCAACTGAGGCGGCGTGGGTAAATGAGGAAAAAGTCTTAGGACTGATGCAGCAGTAAATGCAGTGAGTGTCGCTGCAGCGTCCTCAGTCGATAATTTACTGACTGCATCAAGAGAAAACGCATTGCGATCCAAAGACTTTGGCGGTGGAACGTCAAAAAAAGGATGCGCCAATAATCTAAGGAGCGCCGCTTCATTCACTCTTCCTCTAGCGGCCATATGGCCATGACGATCAATAGGAGCGCCGGTACGCTGCAACATCAAGTCATCAATTAAAGCATTTCCGGGACCTGTGTCGCAGGCAATAGGCGCTTGATCCTCGGCGACATAGGTGACATTTGCAACGCCACCTATATTTACAAAAGCAACCTCACCCTTAATGCCCGCCGCGGCGGTTAGCGCTCTGTGAAATACAGGTACGATCGGGGCGCCCTCCCCTCCTGCTGCGATATCGGCCGCCCGAAAATCATAAGCTATATCGATTCCAAGACGCGCGGCTAAAGACGGCCCATCACCAATCTGAATAGTTAGTTTTTGTTTCGGTTTATGTAAAACTGTCTGACCATGAAAGCCAATAACAGAAATACTCTCAGTTGAGAGATCGTATTGTTTGAGGAAACTCTCTACTGCTTCTGCATGCCGGTCTGTAACCATCTTTTCTGCAAAGGATAAAACGCCTGGACGCTGATTTCTATTCTCAAGCGTTGCAGCTTCGCCTAATGCGTTTCTCAGCAACATACGATCGGATTCGTTATAGGGGTAGTGACCAGTTGGCCCAAAAACAACTGTAGCCTGGCCATCCGTCTCCAACAGGGCGACATCTACGCCATCCATGGAGGTTCCAGACATTAAGCCAATTGCACGATGTAGGGTCACGAGACTTTCCTTAACTCAGCACTTTCAAATATAGCTTCATTTACTGATTTTGCGAACATAGCCTTCAGAAAACCAGGCAATTAAGATGAACAACATTAGGATGCACATGGCGCCAAAGCCAATGGCGAGGGGAAAAACTTTAAGTCCGATCAGTTCCGAAGAATGAGTGTCCTTGAGAGCTATCCAATCCAAACCTTGATAGGTCTTTGAGGGTGGCAGCTGTAATAGACGCGGAAATTCAATTTCGCCTTTTCCTTTTTCAAGGCGTCTGACGCTCCCTCCGGTGGCCAACGCTATAGACTGAAGCGTCTCAGTAGACGAAATGAGATCTTCAGTTTCTTTGGTTATTTGCGATCCAACTTGTAATGACGTTGAGAGTTTATCTGTTGTAAATCTCCATAATCCAAGCTCATCAATCGATAAATGCGCCTGCCACAAACCAGAAGCTTTTCCTGACAATTCCACGGTACGCGTTGCGCCAGATGGAGAGGTTATTGTAACGGGAGAAACAGACTCTTGCATCGTTTGGCGAATGATTAATACCTGATTTCCGTCAACGCGTGCTGTAATTGCTTCCTCTTCAAGCTCAGGTTCTTTCATGAGCCAGTGAGCTAATTTTCTCGACAATTCAGTGTATGGACCGCCGCCATCAAACCCGCGTGACCAAAGCCAAATTTGATCAGAGAGCAACAAAGCGACTCTTCCCTTTTCCTGACGTGACACGACAAGTAAAGGCAAATCATTAGCGCCATTTAAAATGGGGGAGCCAGCAACAATTTGTCCTTCGACTTGCCTGAACCAATGACCCCATGTTTGAGGTAAATTATTTAAGTGATTGAGATCGCGCGTTACTGGATGGCGTTCTCCTAATTTAGAAATTGACGGTCGGAAGGCTTGTTCAACAACCGCGCCTGTTGGTTTGGCGGGCAGAATCGTCTCTAGCGGCGAATAAAAAATCCCTTTAGTCGTTGCATAGTCTGGCCCTACAACAGCTAGAAAAGCGCCACCATTATTGATATATTTTTTTACATTCTCAAAATAAGTTGATGGTAAAAATGTTTGATTAAAATATCTGTCAAAAATAATTAAATCAAACTCATTTATCTTTGGTCCAAACAAATCCGCTGTTGGAAAAGCAATAAGCGATAATTCGGATGCAGGCGTTGGATCGACCTTTTCGGGTGGGCGTAATATTGTGAAATGAACAAGCTCAACATTAGGGTCAGATCTTAAAAGATTGCGCCAGCTTCTTTCTCCGGGATTAGGTTCGCCAGATACAAGTAACACCTTAAGTTGATCTCTAGCGCCTTCGATCGATACAAATGCTTTGTTGTTATTGGGCGTTAGTTCATTTGAGGCAACAGGCGTCTCAAGCTCAATAATATTCGCGCCAGCATGGTCGATATTAACTTTGATATTAACAATATCGCCTGGAACTGGGCTATAAGATTGAATTTCTTGTCCATCTTTCTTTACGGATATTTTAACGCGATCCTTAGCATTACCGGTATCAATTATACGCGCTCTTATAATTTGCTGTTTACCCACAATTCCAAAGCGCGGCGATTCAACTAATTCGATCCGACGATCATATTCATCGGCATTCCCCGTCACAAATGCATGTAAAGGAGCGGCTATCTCCAATTGTTCAATATGTTTTGGGATATCCTGAATGACGCCATCTGTTAATAGAATAATCCCGGATAAGCGGTTAGAAGGAATATCTTTTAGTAAGGTTCGAAGCGAGTCAAACAACCGAGTGCCGCTAACGCCGCCATCGGTTGTATAAATATCAATTATTTTTGGTTCGATGGACGGAAAGTCAATCAATCGTTTTTTTAGCAAGTCTAGGGCTTCGTCAGTTTGGCTCAGCCGCCGCCCAAGTTTTTGACTATCGGATCGGTCAACGACTATAGAAACATAGGATTTCTGACTTTGTCTTTTCTCATCTTCAATAGCTGGATCAAGGAGAGCGCCTCCCAAAACAATAATCGCGAGCACACGAAAATAACACCCTTTTTTTTGGCCCAAGATTAAATAGATACAATAGATAAAAGAGATAAATAGCAAAGGAACTAAAAAATATATGGAGACTAGAGGCGAAATAATCAACGAAGTATTAGTCACCGCGTCAATCTCTCCAATAGGTCGCGAACATGAACCTGGTCGGATTTATAATTGCCCGTTAGAGTATACATGACTAAGTTTATACCTCCTCTCAGCGCCATTTCATGCTGATTTTTGCTTCCCGAAGTTAGACTATACAGCGGCTGACCTAAGTCATCCTCTGCCCAAGCTGCAGCTAAATCATTCGAGGTGATGATTACAGATGATACACTATCGCTTGCTCTTATTGGTCGTTCATCCTGATTGGAAATATCCGAATAGACTTGTGTTTCTACCCATGTCTGTCCATTATTATATCTCCCGATAAAATTGGTTAATAGGTAAAATGTTTTAGTAATCACATGATCGCGCGGGACGGGCTCTAATTCTGGAATAGGTAATTTTTGAGATAATTTTTCCAACCAGACTTGCTCTGCTGATTTTGTATTTCCCTGCAAATGATTATTTGCGTCATGTGTATCAAAAACAATTGTGCCGCCGTGATTAAGATAGTTTTCTAAAGCTTTAATCGCTCCCACACTTGGTTCGGAGGCATCAGGCTCAATTGGCCAATAGATTATAGGGTATAAAGAAAGGTCATCTTGACCTAGTGTAATGCCAATTGGATCGCCTGGCGCATAGGATGTGCGTTTCCTCAAAGCCCGACTTAGACTAAGCAGGCCAAATTGCGAAGTTTGATCAATATTTGTATTACCCGTGACAACATAAGCTAAGCGTGATTTAAGAGCTGATTGAACTTCTTTAGGATTAAAAACATCGCGATTCTCTGCAGCATTAACATCGCTTTGATAAAAGAATAAATGCAATACTGCTAGAAATGTAAAAGATTTAATGATTACTTTTTTTCCTGGAATTTGTTTTAATCCTTGCGTTAGGATGCCATCAATCAGAAATAATACTAAGGCCGCAATTAATAGATAACTCCTCAGATCAATTTCTTGGCTGCTATTAAGAGAGTAAACAGAAACATTTTTCGATAGCAAATTAATTTTTTCTATTTGTTCATCCTGTCCAATAGGTTGGATCGCACGTTTAAAAAAATTATCACCATAGAACCCAGCTGGATTTATCCGAGTAGACACGTTAGCGAGAGGATCTAGCGCCAAGACTGCTTCGGAGATTTTATCCATGAAATCGCCATAGCCATCAAGGAGTTTTATGGGTTTCAGTGAAATGTTTTGAGCAGCATTCTGTAGAATTGCTTCATCTTCTTTAACAGAAAATATTTCGGGGGAAATCGCGACTATGCGCTCCATCATTCCCACAAAAAGACCTGAGATAGGCAAGTTTGACCAGCTGTTATCTGCCGTTATATGAAATAATATAATCATACCACGACCAAATTTGTTGGCTGTAATCAATGGCGTTCCATCATCTAAGGACGCCCAGGTTTTAAAGTTCAGTCCTACGTCTGGTTCGGCAAGTATTTGTTTGTTTATTGCCACATCTTTAGGAATAGAAAGCTGAAAAAAAGGACTTGTCCTATCAAAATCTTTGATAGCTTTTGGCGTCTGCCAAGAAAGCGCACCGCCTAATACTCTTCCATTATGACGCAATCGCACTGGGACAAAGTCATCAATATTTTTTGCGGTAAGCGGGCCTGAAAAACGCAATAAGATGCCGCCATTTTCCACAAATGTCTCAATATTTTTTTTATCCGATTCACTACTTAACATAACATCAGAAAGAATAAGTATGCTTGGCTTGTCATCAAGTAATGTTTTGACTGGGTCATTGTCTCCTGATTTTACATAGGATATTGAGGCAAGCTTCGACAGAGCCTTATCGATATAGTAAAGCGATGACAGTAACGGCTGAGATTGCTCGTCTTTCATCGAGCCATAGAGGCCTACGCGTTTGAGATGAGTATGGTCATCTAGTAAAACTACTGAACTTGCTGAATGATCATTGGCTAATTTTATGACCGAAATCTGATTTCTTAATTCTAGAGGTAGATCGATATCTATCCATTCCTCCTTTCCAGACCCAATCATAATATCTTTTTTGTAAATTGTTTGGCCTGACTGATCATTTGCAACAAGACTATATAATGATTTATCCAAGTCATGAGCTTTTACTTTAAAGCGGATTGATTTTTGCGAGCTTGTCATATTAGATAAAGTAATTAAAGAATTGTTATTTATAAAAACTGAAACATTTTGTATTTTATTTTGAAGGCCGGCAAGGAACGTCATAAAGTTAGCGATATCGGCATGACCGTATTTTTCTGAGATCCAAATTATATTTATGTCACTATTTTCTTGAGTAAATTTATCGACATAATTAGTCAATTCATTATAATTTGGGATATAAGATTTTGGCTTTAAACTTCTTATGATTTCTAAGGCATAATTATGTTCCATGAGTGAAATATTTTTTGGCTCATTACTTACTAATAAGGCAACAGGAGAATTATTATTGCGCAACTCATGAATTAGAGATTCAGTTTTCTTAATGCGCAGATCCCAGTCATTAGCAGCCGCCCATCCATCATCTAGAATGATAAGAGTTTTATGTTTCTTATCCAAAGAAGCGCCAATTGGTCGCCATAGCGGGCCTGCCATTGCAGTAATAATCAAACTTGCAATAAGCAATCTCAGTAGCAAGACCCACCATGGAGCTCTGGAAGGCGTAGCTTCGACCAAAGCTATGGACTGCATTAAGCTCACCGGCGGGAAGAAAATGCGTTTAGGCTTAGGCGGCAGAATCTTTAAGAAGTAATACACTATCGGAAGCAATAACAATCCCGATAAAGCAATTGGCGCCAAGAAATAAAGCGACATTAAATATCCGCCAAACAAAAGCTTAATGATTCTACAATATCATGACCAGCAGCATCAACTGATTGATTTGTTACATGATGATAATATTGAAATCTATTTTCTATAGCCGTCTCTTTAATTTGTAATTTATGTTTTTCAAATACTTTATGATATTGCTCCGCAACAAGTTCCGCATCGCCAGCGTAATATTCTTGGTTATTTTCTATACTAAAAAATTGTGTTTCGCCAGAAAATGGAAATTCAACCTCACACGGATCATTAATCATAACAACCAACCCGCTTATTTCAAAATCAGCATAATATTTTAATGTGTCTTTTAAATTAACAGAATTATTGAGAAAATCTGAAATAATGATAATTTTTGACCGCTTAGATGGTTTAATAAGCAATGGAACTGCGCTCGTAAAATTATTTGATATATTTTCCTCCAATTGATGAACAATTTTTTCGAGAGTGGCGCGTGATGATGACGGGGCGCTAGAGCCCAGCAGCCCAACACGATCCCCGCTTCGTAGGAGTAAATCTGCAATCGCTACGCCAAAATTTATTGAGCGGGTCAATTTATCATCTTGACCAAGTGTAGATAAAAATTTCATTGATGCAGCGCAATCGATCCAAATATAATAATCACGCAGGGATTCAAATTCTTTTTCTTTTACATAGAGTTGATCCCCACGCGCTGACCGTCTCCAATCAATTTTATTGGCGTCTTCACCAATTTCATAAGCACGATATTGCCAAAATCTTTCACCCAAACCTGCTCGTTTCCGATTATGCAACCCATAGGACGACAGAGACGACACTGTCTGGTTTTTCGCCAACAGACGTTCAAGAGAGGCCGAAAGGTCTAAAGCCTTAGCTATAGAAAGGGGAAGATAAAAATCTGACTGAATTGTAAATGTCTCCAAAATAGCCGAACGAGACATGTTATTCGATCCGATTAACAAGGTTTTTAATAATTTCTTCAATCGTAACGTCGCGACGGGATGAAGAAGTTAAAGCCATTCTATGTCGTAAGACAGGTAGCGCTAAAATGGCGACGTCCTCTATAGTGGGCGACAGCCTACCTGTTAAAAGCGCTCGCGCGCGGGCTGCGAGCATTAAGGATTGCGCTCCTCTTGGACCCGGTCCCCAAGCGATGTGCCGGCTAATGTCTTTATGTCCCTCTCCGGGTCTTGCAGAGCGAATAAGATGTAAGATGGCGTCCACGACCTTGTCCCCAACGGGCAACTGGCGCACAAGCCTTTGTATTAAAATAAGTTCATCGCTAGATACGCAGTTTTTTGCTCTTAGGCTTTTGTCTCCCGTGGTTTCAATCAGAATGCGCCTCTCGCTTTTCCAATCTGGGTACGAGACGTTAATTTGCATTAAAAATCGATCCAATTGCGCCTCAGGCAAAGGATAAGTACCCTCTTGCTCAAGTGGATTTTGTGTCGCTAAAACATGAAAGGGCGTGGGCAGCTCATAGTGCTCTCCGGCGACAGTGACATGGTGTTCCTGCATGGCTTGGAGCAAGGCTGACTGAGTGCGCGGCGAGGCGCGGTTGATCTCATCGGCCATGAGTAATTGGCCAAATATTGGTCCTTTAATGAATCGAAAGACTCTCGATTTATCTGGGGTTTCTTCGAGGATCTCTGACCCGATAATATCAGCAGGCATTAAATCTGGGGTAAATTGTATGCGCTGTTGAGCCAATCCTAGAGTTGCGCCAAGCGTTTCAACAAGCTTTGTTTTAGCTAGTCCTGGTAGACCAACCAATAGACCATGCCCCCCGGATAATACGGTCACGAGAACCTGTTCGATGACCTCTTCCTGACCAAAAATAATTTTTCCAATCGACTCATTTATGAGTTTGATTTTTAAAATCGCTCTCTCCGCGCTTTGTAAAAGCTCATTTTCAATTGAGGTTAACTGCTCCGGAGCTAGGGTCATTGAGTAAACGCTTTCTTCATCGACAAATTCTGGTGGCGGCATTATAATTGATACGGGTATAAATTTTAAAGAAAATTAGCCTATGTTTTACCTAAATACACCCCTGTTAAGGACTTTCGATCTATCCTTTTTATCCACTTTGGTATTAAATAGGTAATTGGGAACTATAGAAATCATCCGATAATTAATCAGTGGTTTAGCTGTAATTCTGGCTAGCGAGCAGTTTGTAACACGATTTTGACTTTGACGTAATTAACCAACCAAATCCGTAATTGTAATTAAAATGCTTTGGCTTTTAAAGTGGAGAGAAAGCTTATTAGATCGCTTATGAATAATACTGACATTTTATTGAATGATCTTAAATTAAAGCGCTTATTCTCCTGTCTGTCTAATACAGGCGAAGAAAGTAGAATTGTTGGTGGGGCTATTCGTGACGTCCTATGTGGAAAAACGCCACAAGAAATTGATCTTGCGACGATAGCCTTACCCGAATCTGTGATGAGAGCCGCTGAACAATCCGGATATAAGGTGGTTCCAACTGGCATTGAGCATGGAACAGTCACAATCATCATTGATGGCCAACCCTTTGAAGTTACGACTCTCCGCACGGATGTTGAAACAGACGGACGTTATGCAAAAGTAACTTTTGGAAACTCATTTGAAGAAGACGCCAAGCGTAGAGATTTCACGATTAACGCCTTATCTCTTTCTCAAAACGGCGTGATTTATGACTACGTTAACGGTCTCGTCGATTTAAAATCTGGTCGCGTTCGTTTCATAGGCGATCCTGAAACAAGAATTAACGAAGATTTTCTACGCATCCTAAGATTTTTTCGATTTTCTGCTTCTCATGGCGTTGGAGATTTAGACCCTGAGGGGCTAAAACAATGTATTTTAGCTAAGGACAATCTTTTAAGGCTTTCTCGAGAGAGAATTCATGCAGAACTCTTCAAATTAATGCTCACTGAGCGGGCCCCAGAGATTCTTGCGATCATGTCGCATCATGGTTTTGCAAAACTCCTATTAGGTGAAAGTTTTCCCTCAAGAGCTAAAAGATTGCGGGCTTTTGAAAAGCTCATAAATAAACAACCTTGCCCACTCTTAATGCTCGGCGCTTTCGCTGTTCTTACTGATGCTGATGTAAACCGACTAAGAGAAAGGTTGCGTCTTTCAAATGATGAATTTAACCGTCTCATTACGGCGACTAAAATATATGAAAGCCTTAAGGAAAGCTCAAAAGCTCCAGATCGGGCAAAACTCAAGGAGCTCTTGTTTCTTTTTGGTTCATCCGCATGCCTGGATGGCCTGTGCTTGGCCATGAGCGACACCTCGCCGGAGATGAATGATTCGCCCTGGGTGGAAGCGGCGGATTTTCTAGCTTGCGCCCCAACACCAATTTTTCCAATTAAAAGCGCAGAGCTCATCACGCGCGGCATAGAGCCAGGCCAGAAATTAGGGAAGGCCCTTAAATTTCTACAAAACGCCTGGATCCAAGCAGAATTCCCGCAGGATCCGACTATTTTAGAGAATTTGATCCGCCAAGTCATAGAGGACGTGAACAAAACCAACTGAAATTGTCTAACTCTGTCCTATTGCGCCTTCACAACTGTGTCATAGTCCTATTATCATAGATAACTTCGCAAGAGGCCTGTGGACCTTGAAGCGGTTCATAGGCCCTTCTCGAATTTGAGAGGTTGGGAGCTTGAACCTTTATCTGCGCCACCAAAATGTGTCTCCTCAAGCCTGCCCCGCCCTGGTGCTGAACGCTGATTATCGACCCTTGAGCTATTATCCATTATCGCTTTGGTGTTGGCAGGATGCGATCAAGGCGGTGTTTCTTGATAGAGTGAATATCGTTTCTGAATACGACAGGACGGTTAAAAGTCCCAGTTTTGAAATTAGAATTCCTTCAGTTGTATCATTAAAAGAATATGTTCGTCCAAGCCGCCATCCTGCTTTTACACGTTTCAACGTTTTTCTCAGAGATCGTTTCTCTTGTCAGTATTGCGGGCAACAAGACGAATTAACATTTGACCATGTCATTCCGCGTTCCAAAGGAGGCGCAACAACTTGGGACAATGTTGTGGCGGCTTGTTCATGTTGCAATCTTAAAAAAGGCAATCGCCTGCCGCATGAAGCCCATATGACCCCTGCACAAATGCCATACCAACCAACAATCTCTGATTTACATAGAAATGGGCGTCTATTTCCTCCCAACCATCTCCATGAAAGCTGGATGGATTATCTCTATTGGGATACTGTGTTGGAGCCATAAGCGGAAGTGACTCTCGTTGGAACCATCCTTCAGAATATCATCGCACTCGCGCTCGCCTTAATTTGCGGCGTTCTATTGCTGCTTTATGCGTTTGTGATTGACTCTAATTTAAGAGACGCCGCATTTACTGCTTTGATCTATAGTCTGCATTTTACAACAAATGATTTTTTAGTGAATGGCGAGAGCCAAAATATATTTCTATTAGTCGCATATTTATTTAGATCCATTTTTATTTCTATTATATTTGCCCCATTAATCATTGCGATCCTTATTGGCGAGGCCGTATCTGCAAGATCATATGTTTGGTATGCTGGCATTAGTGGATTTTTATCTAGCCTCGCGCCCTGGATTATCCGGGCTGCAAATAAATCATCTTTTGATCAAAACACAGACCCCATTGAGCTCAAGGTTTCTTTATTATTTTTTCTAATTGGCGCTTCTACGGGGTTAACTTATTGGTTTTTTGCTCAGATAGGCGCAAACAAAGATAATGATAATGTGAAAGCGCACTAAACTCTTTTACGCCCAAAGCAATAAGCATAGACTAATCCAAACAAAAATATGGCGGCAAGAATAGCAGGGGTATAATAAAGTAATTTACCGCCAATTCTAAATCCAAAGCGCGTTGTCCGTGTTACGCCAAAAGGTTCATGAACAGTCAAGAAGGCGGCATAATTTCCACTTTCTGAAAAATTATTTGCAATAACTATTGCGCCGTTAGGATAAATTTTTTGTTCGATAAAACTAACTGTATGCTGGCCTAAATCAGTTTCATTTTCTAGAGAACCGTTTGGCTCATGCACAAGACAAATATCTATGGGCAAATCTCTTAATCTTGTTGAGATAAGATCAAAAGTAAGGAGAATTTTTCCAGGGAAAGGAAACTCATCACAAAAACGATCCCGAGATTGATCAGGCATATATGTCACAATGCTGATGGGATCTGGACCTAGGCTAATTTCACATTGTTCACGTAGGGATGAGCTCTTATCCATGCTGAAAGCATAAGCTTGGCTGATAGAAAAAGAGGAAAATATGTGCCAAACGAGAAATAGAGCATAAGCCCAAAATCTTTTCGGCATTGCTGTCCTCCTCGAACGATCTTGGGGTTTTACGCCCACTTTTGGGCTATCTTCAGAAGAATTCAGGACCCCGTTTGGAGGTCAGCTAAAGGATTGACGCTCTTAACAGGAAGTGCTCTTAACCCAGGATGGCGGACTATTATTCACTACTCTCGAGAGCAATCACGGCTCTGCCACAGTCTAACTCTGAGGCGCGTCAGGCAGTATTTGAACGCGCGCGCAAAGCCCTCGTCAAGCAGCTCACTAGCATAGAGCCGCCCATAGCTGAAGAGGCGATTTCCAAAGAAAGAAGAGCGCTTGAGGAGGCGATTCAACGCGTAGAAGTCGATCTTGCGACACGGGCCCTTCCCCAGTCGGCGCCGCCGCCTCGCCCGTCTTCGCCAATGGCTATAAACAAGCCCAAAGCCTCTCTCGCCCCCTCATTTGATCGCTTCCGTAAAAAACTAACAGAAACGACTCAAAAGCGCTTTTTAACGCCGCCAAAATTCGTCAAAGCCGTGCAAAAGCCTCTTGCACAAAAATTGCAGTCCATAACCTCAGAAACAGGTTTGGATGACACAACGCAACGCGAGCCTCAACGTCCTGCCGCTCCTGCTCGATTACCCCCCAAAGCCTCCCGATCAAAAGGACAGGTCTATGCTGTTATTGGCGTACTGATCGCCCTTATCCTTGTTTTGACGTTACTGGCATGGAAACTCCATGAAGGTCCTGAGGATTTAGCCAAGCTCAATCCTCAATCTAATGAGGGCGCCAATCCCAACGCCGAGGTTGGTAAATTGGGGGACCGGATTGACGGCGGCAGCTTGAATCGCAGCAGCTCAACAATTCCGACTGTTCAAAAGGCTGAGATGTGGGTCGGCTCTTTAAAAGAACCAGACAAAGTAGATCGTATTTATAATGCGACTGTCCAATGGAGACTGGAAAATGTTGGGGGAAGCTCAGGCGAACCGGTCACCCCGGCTATTCGCGGCGAGGTGGACATCCCAGAAGCTAAACTCAAGATGTCGATCCTAATTCGTAAAAACGCCGATCCTACGCTTTCTGCATCGCATACTATTAATATTTCTTTTGCTCCCGCTAGCGACAGTCCCCTGGGCGGCATTAAAGCGATTGGTCCATTACAATTACGCCGCCCCGACGCTCAGGCTGGAGAAAAAATTGTTGGCATCCCGGTTCCAATTAGTGAAAATTATTTTCTGATCGGCTTAATGCGCGGAGAGCGCGAAAATCGCAATATTGCTTTGCTGCGCTCTCAAGCAATTATCGATTTGCCTTTTCAATTTAATGATGGGCGCATTGCAACCATTAACATGGAAAAAGGCGCCAGCGGAGATCGTGTTTTTTCAGAAGCTATTGAGACTTGGAATCGTTAAATTTTAGGAGTTGGCGAAAACACTAAGCAATTTTACATCCATACCGTAATTTATATACAAATGAATTCTTTTCTTTTTTACTCACCCAATCTCCTTGTGGCGGTTGATCGCCTTGCTTAGTTATCGGCGTATCCCAAGGCCTAGACATAAGTGAATTATCGGTTTCGTCCCATATAACCCACCCATAATCTGGATGTCTTATAATCCAAATGTTTTTATCTTGACGTCGGTAACGGACTGCGGCCTCATCCTCCACAAGATAAAATTTATAGATCGCTCCATCACAGTAACGGTACATTTCAATGTAGTTCGTCATTATTACATCACCAAAGTAAGACTCTTTGCAGCACGGGTAATACCCGTATAAAGCCAGCGGGCCCTGTGTTCGCGAAAAGCAAACGATTCATCAAATAAAGTGACAGCATCCCATTGCGATCCTTGCGCTTTATGAACTGTTAAAGCATACCCATATTCAAATTCGTCGGTGCCTTTGCGTAAAGCATAAGGTATTTCAATTTCAGTTTGAGAAAAGAATTCAGGCAATACAGCTACGCGTTGAAATTTTCCTGTTGGCTCTTCTTCTGGCGTTATCAACAGGCGAATTTTCCCTTTTCTTAAAGCCCCAGCGCTTTTAACCGTAAATAACGCCCCATTGAGCAACCCTTTTTTGCGATTATTTCTCAAACAGACAAGCTTTTCACCAGCTACAGGAAAGTCATTTTTAAAGCCGCGAAGATCTCGCAACCGCGTATTATAGGACCTCCGCGTTTTATTCAGCCCAACAAGAACCTGATCTGATTTCGTGACATAGGTCGGATCAAGATTTTTACGTAAAACAACACGCGTTTCGCCAAAGTCTCCCGGCTTTATTTCCTCTCCACTGCGCGCCATCATTGATAAACGTATTATTGGGTCGTCAGCTGCCTGACGATGAACCTGTGTCAACATAACGTCAGGCTCACAATCCGTAAAAAAACCACCGCCTCGTATTGGCGGTAATTGTGCAGGATCGCCAAGAACAAGGACTTTTTTTCCAAAAGATAATAGGTCTCTTCCAAGCTCCTCATCCACCATGGAGCATTCATCAATAACAATGAGTTTTGCTGAAGAAACCATACTCTCATTATTTAAAACAAATGAAGGTTCTTCTGTGTCTGTATCTGTGGCACGATAGATAAGACTATGAATTGTTGAGGCGTCTTTACAGCCCTTTGCGCGCATTACTAGCGCTGCTTTACCTGTATAGGCAGCAAACACGACATTCTCGTCAACGTGGTCAACAAGATGCCGCGCTAGCGTGGATTTACCCGTCCCTGCATAGCCAAATAAACGAAAAACTTGATTGGTTGCTGTGGACTCAAGCCAAGCAGCAACATTTTTTAAAGCTTTATCTTGTTCAGATGTCCAGATTGTCATTCGATTTCTATAATATTCATAATATTGAGGGAGCTTAGCTTATATAATATATATAGCCTTAAGTGGACTATTTTTCTCCAGGCGTGTCGACGCCGATCCACTTTGATTTTACCTGGTCATAGTGTCGATCAACATCATACACTTGAACATCTAAATTGATTTCATTTGCTGAAAGCCTACCAATTGAACCGAGCGCTGCATATGAGGCAACGACTCTATCTCTTTGCGCTGTAACCAATGAGACACGCGCATTCAACAGAGCTTGTTGCGCATTTAAAACATCTAGTGTTGTTCTTTGACCTACTTTAGCTTCTGCTCGTGTGCCAGCGAGAGCAATTTCCGCGGCTTTAACTGCCGACATACTGGAAATAATTGATGATTTCGCTGTATCAAGCAGGCCATAACTTGAAACAACACTGGCTCTCACGCTATCGCGTTGCAAATCCATATTTAATCTCGCCTGCCCCAACTGCTCCTTAGCTTGTCTTATTGAGGCATATTCCGAGCCCCCTTGATAGAGCGGAATGTTAAGCTGTGCGCTTGTGCCAGCGAGAAAAGCGCGTGAACCTGGCAATCCATTAAAATTATCATAATTATTGGATACTTGCGCATTAATTGAAAAATTTGGCGCTAAGGCAGCTTCAGCGACTTTGACGGCCATCTCTGCCGCATCAACTTGATGGATCGCCGCCTTCACGCCTGGATGTTCAACAATGGCTACTTCTATGGCCTCATCTAACGAATGGGGTAACAGGAGCTCAAGAGATCTGGCGGGCTCTAGTTTATCTGGCTCATCCCCGATAATTTGACGATAGTTTGCAATGCTATTTTTTAATTGCGCTTGCGCTGAATAAAATTCAGTTTTTGCTTGTGCTAGGGAACTTTGCGCCTGAGCCACATCTGTTCTTGTCACTTCGCCTATATCAAAACGCTCTTGTGTGAGTTTTAATTGTTGTTCCAAAACGCCAATATTGTTTTTTCTTAAATTTACTACAGCGGTATCACGTAAAACATTCATATAGGCCGTAGCTCCATTTTGGAGTATCGCCTGCTCTGTTAAACGCATCGAAGCTCTTGCTGCAAAGACCCCCGACTCGGCGCGCCGAACATTATTCGTCGTGGCCCCGCCATCGAAAAGCGTTTGTGAAACATTCAATGTGGCGCCGCGGGGCTTGCCCACATAGCTCTCACCAAAATTCGTTCTCCGGCCAGCTGCATCGCCCTGACCAAAGGGGATATAGACATTGCCATAAAGCCCGCCGACATTTGCGCCAAGCGATGCTTTAGGACGCATGCCCGCAAGCGCTTTGGGAGCCTCTTCATCTTGAGCCCGTACTTTTGATCGGCTTTGATTGAGGTCTGGATTGGCGTAGTAGGCCCGGGCCAGCGCTGATTGTAGACTTTCTGAGCGACAGCTGGCTGAATTGACTGTTACAGATAGGATTGCCATTGCGGCCATTGAAAAATAGCGACGTCGGGACGAGCGGATACACGTCCAGACCGCTCCTTTCATTCAACCGCCCCCTGCATACGTGTAACCGACCTAAAAGCTAGGCCTGGCGCATGTCCCAGTGATGGGAGAGAGGCGTGGCGAACTGATGGCGTAAAAGAGTTTTCCTGATTTATTTCAACCGGAAACTTACCTGGAGCGCCAGGGGCTTTACTTATTAGAAAACAAAATCAGAGTTTTTTTCAAAGCCCTCTAAAACAGGCACATGAACACTCAAAATGGGCAGAGCGCTCTCTAGGCGGCCCTTAACATTATCGAAACGAGCTAATTGTCTGCCAGCCCCTAGTTCAGGCGTGGCGATTGCCATTATTCGGCCGCCTTGATTTAATTGAGAACAAAGACCGGAAAGATCTTTATCCACGGCGCCCTCAACCAAAATGATATCAAACGGCCCTAAATGAGGCGCACCTCTAGAAAACGCACTCATCTCAACATGAATATTGTTAAGGCCTAACCGTTTAAAGGCAGACTGCATTCTTTGCGCGATTAGGTTATCGCTCTCCACGACAACTATCTCTTTGACAAGCCCCGCGAGTATCGCAGCAGAATAGCCTCCGCCGCCAATGGATAATACTCGATCTCCCTCCCGAGGAGCTGATCCTTGAATCATGCGGGCCAAAATGAGGGGCGGCAAGAGAGTGCGACTATGGTTGCCAGAGTTATTGATTTTTATCGCCAAGTCAGAATAGGCCAGCGAAACTTGATTTTCAGGAAGAAAATATTCGCGCGGCATAGAAAGAAAACAATCAAGCAAAGGAACGTCCGTCACGTCAAATGGACGGAGCTGACGATCGACCATACGCGTTCTTACCGCTGATGTGGTTAAACTCTGCCCTGTTTCACGCGAGATTGGCGCGACCGCAATATCGGACATGCATGCCCCGGCGACGCATACGCCGGCCTTCTGAATTTGGGAAAGCCAACTATAAGTTGACGGGGATCTTATAGTGAGCCCTTACAACCTTGTCCACTCAGCTAATGAGACGGATTGAAATTTTAAGTCCTTTTGCGCTCATTGGACGGAGTGAGCGAGAGGCGGCGCATTTGGGAAGAAGCAAAAATCATTTCAAGGCGCGCTGCTAGTTTCGACCTAATTCTTTTGCCCCTTGCGCATGCTTTTACCCTGTTCTCTAACAAAAGGGTCTGATCGCGGTGAGGTCCTTTACAATGACGACAAATAACAAGGTGCAAATAATTGATTTTATGCTAATTAGCTAGCTGGATATAATCTCGGGGCTTGATACCGCCGTTCTGGATGGGGTTGGGCGTTTTATCTATGAAACTGCGTAAATAACAGGAGAGCGTCGTGGTAAGCGATACATCTTTTTCACCATCTCACACCCCTGGACGTGGAAAGATTTATTCATCTATCACTCAAACGATCGGTGACACGCCAATCGTCAGATTGGACAGGATCAAAACGCTTAAGGCAGTTCCTGGAAATATTTTAGCTAAATTGGAATTTTTTAACCCGATTGGCAGCGTAAAGGATCGTATCGGCGTTAATATGATCGAAACGCTTGAAAAGATGGGTCAGATTAGTCCAGGCAAAAATATTTTAATCGAGCCAACGTCTGGAAATACAGGAATTGCTCTTGCGTTTGTCGCTGCGGCGCGTGGATATCAACTTATTTTGGTCATGCCCGAATCCATGTCGCTCGAGCGAAGAAAAATGCTCGCTTTACTTGGAGCTGAACTCGTTTTGACGCCAGCCGCTCAAGGCATGAAAGGCGCGCTGACTAAGGCGGCGGAAATAGCGGCCGAAACGCCAAATGCCGTCATCCCACAACAATTTGAAAATCAAGCAAACCCAGCCATACATAAAGTCACGACCGCAGAAGAAATCTGGAATGACACCCAAGGAAAGATTGATTATTTTATCTCTGGTGTAGGCACTGGGGGAACCATCACTGGCGTTGGTCAAGTCCTTAAACAGCGTCGAGCTGATTTACGTATAATAGCCGTTGAACCTGAGGACTCCGCAGTTCTCTCCGGACGGCCACCAGGTCCGCACAAGATTCAAGGCATAGGCGCTGGATTTGTTCCGCCAATTCTTGACCGGAGCGTCATCGATGAAATCGTGACCATCGGCAATCAGACCGCAATAGATACGGCGCGGCTGCTAGCGCGTGTAGAAGGTATCCCAGGGGGAATATCATCTGGCGCAGCTATCGCGGCAGCTTTAGAAATCGCTGCACGACCGGAAACAGAGGGAAAAAATATTGTCGTGATTATCCCCTCTTTTGCAGAAAGATATCTGTCCACCGCCTTATTTGAAGGTCTGTGACGGCTTATCAAAACCTTTTGCGGCAATGTTAAATATGAGTAAGACAGGTTCAAGAATTGAATACTGTCTTACTTACGGTTTTTGATATAATGGCGCCCATAAGCGCCCGAAATATAGCCAACAGCTGTAATGACGAAATAGACAACGATCAAAAATCCGCCACGCTGATTGGCGGAAGCTGCTTTTTCAAGCAAAGAAGAAACAGCGCTTTCATCAATATATTTATCAGCAACAACGCCAAAAATAACTGAGACAATTGGAACCGTCCACGAAGGCAGGCGAAAATATCCCATTGCTGCGGATAATATAAAAGCAATTAATCCAAAAATATGAACAAATTGGATGAAAATAGATTGCGAGACGAGTGCAATAAAACGAATGAGTTTGACCATTTTTTACCCCTTACATTAATGGAAATCTACGCTCAGCTACTGGGTAGATGATGTGTTAGGGCTTCAAGAACCGCCATGCGAACAGCTACGCCCATTTCAACCTGTTCTCGGATCAAAGACCTCGCGCCATCGGCGACTCTTGAGTCGATTTCAATCCCTCGATTCATTGGTCCTGGATGCATAACGAGAGCGTCGGGTTTGGCGTAATTAAGTTTTTCTTCGTCTAATCCATAAAAATGAAAATATTCTCTGGCGCTTGGCGTCAAGGTTCCTGACATACGTTCTTTTTGCAACCTCAACATCATCACGACATCAGCTCCTTGAAGACCGCGTTTCATATCGTGAAAGACCTTTACGCCAATATTACTAAAGGTCTCTGGCGCGAGGGTTGACGGGCCGATGACACGAACATGTGCGCCTAGTGTCGACAAGAGAAGAATATTCGAGCGCGCTACGCGTGAATGAAGAATATCCCCACAGATCGCAATTGTTAGCCCTTCAATACGTTTTTTATTTCTCCGAATTGTAAGGGCATCTAATAAAGCTTGAGTAGGATGTTCGTGAGAGCCATCTCCGGCGTTCACAACTGAACAATCAACTTTCTTTGCTAATAAATGGGCAGCTCCCGCCTGCGAATGACGAACCACAATAATGTCAGGACGCATTGCGTTAAGCGTCATTGCTGTGTCGATGAGAGTCTCGCCTTTTGTTTCCGAAGATCTGGCGACGGACATATTCATGACGTCAGCCCCAAGACGTTTTCCAGCTAATTCAAAAGAGGCTTGAGTTCGCGTAGACGCCTCATAGAACAAGTTTATTTGTGTTCTTCCGCTCAGAATGGACTGTTTTTTATTAACGCGCCGCGACACCTCGACTGCCTGATCCGCCATGTGGAGGAGCGTCTCAATATCGGGGCGAGACAAACCCTCTATTCCGAGTAAATGTCTGTGAGCGAACATGCTTGGTCCAGAACGCCTTTTTTAATTTATTTCAAAAAGCTATGACTAGAGCTGGGCGCTTTGTCTAGACGGTTAGACGATTCACCTCAACTAACATGGAGCCGTTGATCTAATTCTCAATCAGGCTAGTTGATGAGTCTCTGACGTCTTGCCATTAGCCCTCGACATCCCTATTCTCATCTTGTGCCTCCGGGTGGAATTCTCCGCGCCGGAGATTTTAAATAACCCTATTATGCTCAGTTTGAGCATATCTTAGGCGTGGGCTGGAATATGGGCGTCCAGAATCTTCATCCTAAACTTAAGAGCGACACGGCTTTTAATGCGTCGCTTACCCCTAGCCTTAAATCTGCGCACCGTTTTTCTGTTATTCCAAAACCAGATCTCAGATGGACCGCCGAGGTCGACGCCGCGACCTCCCATCTCTATCCAAAAGTCTCTAAAGTCATTCCTGAGTTTGAGTGGCCAATCTTCGCCCCCTATATTAAAGCTATTAATGAATTAAAAATTGAACGAAATGCAGTAATATTAGCTCATAATTATCAAACACCAGAAATCTTTCATTGTGTCGCCGATTATGTTGGCGACAGTCTGCAACTCGCGAAGCTCGCAGTTCAGTCTCCTGCTGACGTCATCGTTCAAGGCGGCGTACATTTTATGGCTGAGACATCTAAGATCCTCAATCCATCAAAAATCGTCCTTACACCCGATACAAAAGCCGGATGTTCATTAGCAGAGTCAATTACCGCGTCAGATATACGTAATTTAAGAAAGAAATATCCTGGCGTTCCAATTGTCGCATATGTGAATACATCTGCAGAAGTCAAAGCTGAGGTAGATATTTGTTGTACGTCCTCTAATGCAGTTCGAGTAGTTGAAAGTCTTGGCGTAAAGCGAGTGATTTTACTACCTGATCGACATTTAGCAGATAATGTCGCCGCTGCGACAGATGTTGAGATCATACCGTGGAATGGGGCCTGTGAAGTCCACGAGCGTTTCACAGCAGACGAAATTAATGCTTATCGATTAGATAATCCTGGATTAACTGTAATAGCTCATCCGGAATGTCCAAAAGAGGTTGTAAAGGTGTCAGATTTTTCTGGCTCCACGGCAGCGATGATTGATTATGTGAAGAAGCAAAAACCAAAAAGCGTTCTTTTAGTCACAGAGTGTTCGATGGCGGACAATGTTGCAGCAGAGACGGAGGGAACAGAATTTGTTCGGCCGTGTAATCTATGTCCACACATGAAACGCATAACCTTACCCAAAATACTTGATAGTCTGCTCTACGTGAGAGATGAGATTTTTATTGATCCAATCATCGCTGAAAAAGCTAAAAGAAGCGTCCAGCGTATGATTGACTTGGGTTAACATCACCCATGGTTTTGCGCCTATCCAGGCAAGGATCATAAAATATGTTGGTATATGAAAGTATAATCGCCAACGTAGATGTATCGGATAAACAAAAGTCTATTATTCTATGCCAAGGCAAAGTAAAAGATTTTGTAAAATTGAAAGCAATAGAAAATAAGTCCTCAATTGAATTTGAGAGCTTCCTTACATTATGGACTAAAGTAAAATCATTACAATTTATTAAAATAAATTACTTCGTTAATATAATATGTTTATTATCCAACAATTATATCTTAAGATGTAATTTAGTGTTACTCATTAAAGCTTGCTCTTTCATTTGCCGATTTTTTGTCAGCAAAAAAAATATTGATCCTAAATTATGAATAATTCAGCCACGCCAATTATCATTCTAGGCGGTGGTCTTGCTGGATTATATTGCGCCTTGAAATTAGCGCCTCTGCCTGTGACGCTCATAGCCCCTAGTCCTGTTGGGACTAGTGGGGCGTCTTATTGGGCGCAGGGCGGCATCGCCGCTGCGGTTGAAGAAGGCGATACCCCTGAACAACATGCCTTTGATACCATTGCCGCAGGAGCAGGACTCGTAGACGCGGATATCGCGCTTGGAATGGCGCAAGAAGCTCGGAAAAGAATTGATGAACTCCTGGAATTAGGCGCGCCTTTTGATCGCACGAAGCACGGACAGTTTTTGCCCTCCCAAGAAGCCGCACATTCGCATCGAAGGATTATCCGGGTGAAAGGCGATAGCGCCGGCAGAGCAATTATGGAGACATTAAAAAATAGATTAAACGCGACTCCTTCAATCACAGTGATTGAGAACGCAACTGCTTACAAAATAATAAAAAATAGCCCCCATAATCTAAGCGTTTACTGCTCCACGTCAGAGGGAGAGACGATTGAGTATCGTTGCGCATGCTTGGTTTTGGCGACAGGGGGCGTAGGCCATCTTTATAGGCTAACAACAAATCCATTTGATTCTTGTGGCGCGGGCGTAGCTATGGCGGCGCAGGCTGGAGCTATAATTGCAGATACCGAATTCGTTCAATTCCATCCGACTGCTATTGATATGAAAACTGATCCAGCCCCTCTTGCAACGGAATCTCTTCGCGGGGAAGGCGCAACCATTATCAATCGGTTTGGACATCGTTTTCTAATGGATTGCGATTCGAGAGCTGAACTGGCTCCCAGAGATATTGTCGCAAGAAAAGTTTTCGAGAGTATCCAACATGGTTCAGGCGCTTTTTTGGATGCGCGAGAAAGAATTGGAAGCGACTTCCCCAGCCGTTTTCCCGCAGTTTATGCGAGTTGTCTCGCTGCCGGGATTGATCCTATTACTCAACCAATCCCCATCGCTCCAGCGGCACATTATCATATGGGGGGCGTTTTGACTGACGCCAGAGGTCGTACATCAATCAATAATATGTGGGCGATCGGCGAAGTTGCCTCGACGGGTGTGCATGGGGCTAACCGCTTAGCCTCAAATTCACTATTAGAGGCGCTCGTTTTTGCTGATCGTGTTGCAAGCGATATCAAACAACATCATTTTTCAAGTTCTGATTATAGCTATAATTTATCCCACCCAAATACTGTTAATATAGATCAGTCCCCGATCATCACTGAAATACGCGAGACGATGAGTGCATATGTTGGCGTCATCAGAAGCGAACAAAGCCTGACCCTTGCTTTGAAAAAATTTATAACACTGTACAACATGGAAAATACGCCGGTAGTTCAAAATATGCTGATAACAGCAATTTTTATTGCCGCTAGCGCTTTAACACGTCGTGAAAGTCGTGGTGCGCATTACAGAGAGGACTATCCTTGTGAAAGCCCAACGCTTGCTTTTCGAACACAAATGACTCTCAATCAAGTTTTAGATATTGCAAATACTTGTATTTAGGAAAATAAAATATGTTACCACATCTTTTATTCGAAAAATCTGTAAAAGAGGCATTGCTAGAGGATCTTGGTAGAGCTGGCGATATAACGAGTGAGGCAATTTTTAATAAAAATATAAAAATTGAAGCAACATTAGTTGCTCGAAAATGTGGGGTCTTATGCGGCACAGCTACTGCTTTAACAGCGTTTCAATTGATTGATCCAGAAATAAAATATGACAATATACTAATAGATACCGCATTAGTTAATTCAGGCGACATTATCGCGCGAATTAATGGGTCAGCGACCAGCATTTTAGCGGCAGAACGCGTTGCCTTAAATTTTTTAGGTCATTTATCCGGCATCTCAACATTAACCGCCAAATATGTTAGCCAAATATCGCATACTCACGCTAAGATTTGCGATACTCGAAAAACCACACCAAATTTGCGTGCGCTTGAAAAATACGCTGTTTCTTGTGGCGGCGGCGTCAATCATCGCTTTGGCTTAGATGACGCAATTCTTATTAAAGATAATCATATCGCTGTCGCTGGAGGAGTGGCTGCAGCGCTTCGCGCTGCGAAACAAAAAATCGGACACCTCGTTAAAATAGAAATTGAGGTTGATACATTAGATCAATTACATGAAGCTCTCTCTGTAGGCGTTGATGTCGTTTTGCTAGACAATATGAGCATACCTCAGCTCGCAGAAGCTGTAAGAATGATCAACAAACAGGCTTTGTCCGAGGCCTCTGGCGGAATATCCCTAGATACCGTTTCAGCTGTTGCAGAGACAGGCGTTAACCTGATCTCTGTAGGTGCTCTTACACACTCTGCCCCTGTTTTAGATGTGGGGCTTGATATTCATATTTAAATTTTAATCAATGAGCCATTAGATTTGCGACAAACGCGCAAGTAGAATCCCATTATTTTCTAGGAGCTCTATCAATTTTGGCGAAAGCAAGAATTCTAATTCTTGAGCACGTGTAATTGTGACTGGATCAAGTCGTTTTAAATCTTCATCGACATGTCCAGGATGACACATAATCAGATGTCGAGGACCTGGGAAGCGAAGATAGCGCTGGAACTGCTGCGCATAATCTTTTGCAGGACCAAAATCTGAAAAGCCAGAAAAGCCGTTATTTACCTCAAACCCGTGTTGACGGGCGTCTTTCGCAAATCCTTTTGCTAATGTTCTAACAGAAAGCGCTTTAGAAATCTGAGAACGACGAGAAAAGATGCGGTGCATCGTGTCGCTCACATCGCGCAGCCAGACTTGCCCCTCTAGGCCGCGTTTTATCAAAACATCAAATATAATGTCACGTATGGGATTTAAAACATGAACATGTTGATGACCGTCGAGGTGATCAGGCGCTTTATCAATCACTGCTTCAAATTGATCTAACTGCCGATCAATTTCCGCTTCAATCTCGTCGAGTGGGAGCTTTCCCCGAACGGCTAATCTTATGACCTTTGCGATAGGCGGGAAAATACCCTGAGGCGCAAATTTAGGCATGGATCCAAGCGGCGCTCCAAGAGTTAAGTTGAGGTGGAGACCAATATCAGCGTCAGGGGCGCGGCGAGCGAGTTCACGCCCCATAGCCGGCCAGCCAGGTCCCGTGACGATGGCGGAAACGCCAGTTAACCGACCCGCAGTTACGGCCTCAAGGATGCCCAGACTAACACCATAAGACAGCCCAAAGTCATCGGCGCATAGAGCCACGACCTTCTCTTTCACCATGTCAAACACTTTCTTATAAAATGAAAGAAATCTGCTATATCATACTAAAAATTATGCAAGCATAGGTCATGAGCAACACTCATCCAGAAATTTCCGTCGTCATTCCAGTCTATAATGAGGCGAAGAGTCTTGACCCTCTCAGCGTTCGCTTGTCAGCCGCTCTTGCGAACTGCAACGAAACCTTTGAGATCATCTTTATAAATGACGGCTCACAAGATGGAAGTCTTGAGAAAATACGTTCCCTTTGCGCAGAGACGAAAAATTATAGAGCGCTCTCTCTTTCAAGAAATTTTGGTAAAGAAGTCGCGATAACCGCTGGCCTTGATCAGGCTCGGGGCGATGCAGTTATTATTATGGATGCCGATCTGCAGCATCCTCCAGAATTAATCATTCAATTTATTGAAAGATGGCGGCAAGGATATAAAAATGTCTACGGACAGAGATTGGATCGCGCTACAGATCCAAGAATAAGAGCAATCTTTACGAAGCTTTTTTATCGATTGGTGGATAAATACGGCGATGTATCATTACCATCTGGAGCTGGAGATTACCGACTGCTCGATCGGCAAGCTGTAGATGCCCTACTCTCCATGCGTGAACGCGCCAGATTTAATAAAGGCTTGTACGCATGGATTGGTTTCCGCTCAGTTGGCGTGCCCTACACAGTCGAAAGTCGTGCAGCAGGAGAGTCAAAATTTAATTTTTCTCGTTTAATGCAATTCGCACTAGATGGATTTATGTCTTTTTCCTCTATTCCTTTGAAAATTTGGACTTATGCAGGATTATTAATCTCTGGATTTGCACTTGCTATGGCGTTGTATTACTGGACTCGGACAATGCTTTTTGGTGTCGATCTCCCAGGATTTCCTTCACTTATTGTTTCAATAACTTTTTTCGCCGGCGTACAACTTATTTCATTGGGAGTTATTGGAGAATATATTGCCCGCATCTTTAATGAAGTGAAGGGAAGGCCTTTATATCTTATTGAAGAAACCATAAACTACACGCGCGTGGATAAAAAAGAGCCCCAAACCACACAAGATTAAGCTTGAGGATAGATATATGTCATAACTCATCACTTAAACAGCGCTTTCCGAGGAAATTAGATCTAGGACTATACTTTTAAGCCTGAAGCGCTAAGACATCTAAAATCATCACGTTCGAAATAATCGACAGATTAAATCAATCATTACTGATAGAAATTTTATTATGATTCGGAGTTTACTTTCTGTCGGCGGTTTTACTTTGCTCTCGCGGGTGACAGGATTTCTGTCTCTAGCGATGCAATCGGCGATTATGGGCGCCGGGGCGATATCCGATGCGTTTTTTATTGCACAACGGCTGCCTAATAGTTTTCGATCAATATTTGGCGAGGGAGCCTTCAACGCTGCTTTTGTCCCTTCTTACTCCATGATCCTGGAGCAGGAAGGAAGTGAAAGCGCGGAGGAGTTTGCCGGAGAAGTTTATTCGCTCTTGTTACTGTCACAAATTATCATCTTATTTTTGGTATGGATATTTACTCCTCAGTTCGTTGCTTTACTTGCTCCAGGGTTAGATGATCGTCCTGAAAAATTCGCCCTTGCTGTCAATTTAACAAGAATTACTTTTCCCTATCTTCTTTTCATGACTTTGTTTTCTTTGCACATGGGCGTGCTGAATGCGCATGGAAAGTTTTCTTTACCGGCTTTCGCGCCTAATTTGATGAACCTTACTGTAATGGCGATGCTTGCCATTAATTTTCTGTTTCCAAATGCAGGCTATGCGGCTAGTTGGGGCGTTACATTATCTGGCGCTTTTGAATTAGGCCTACTAATGTGGGGAGCACGTCAGATTGGCGTCCTACGTGGATTACGCAAACCTACCTGGAACAGAGTTAGGGATTTTTTTATCAGACTAGGTCCGGCTGTTATTGGCTCTGCAAGTCCTCAAATAGCGGTTTTTGCGGATACAATTCTATCCTCCCTGCTTGCAGATGGGGGCGTTTCGGCGATCTCTTACGCTGAACGTTTATATCAATTGCCCGTTGGAGTAATTGGGATTGCGGCGGGTACGGTTTTACTTCCTGAAATGAGTCGGCGCTTAGCTGCAGACGACGTGACGGGCGCTTACACAGCTCAATCCCGCACTATGGCTCTGACAATCGTCCTTACAATTCCATTCTTTATTGCTTTTGTTACGCTTCCAGAGCTAATTGTCGCAGGACTTTTCATGCATGGTAAATTTACTCCTTCAGACGCCTATGCTGCAGGCGACGTCTTAGCGGCCTATGGAGGAGGTTTGCTTGCTCTGGTTTTAATTGCCTCAGCGAGAGCAAGTTTTCAGGCGCGAGGCGATACATCCACCCCGATGAAAATTGCACTTGCCGCATTGACTATAAATGTCATTTTAAAATTTGTATTATTTGAACCGCTCGGCGCTGTTGGTCTGGCTACAGCGACTTCTGTCGGGCTATGGATCAACTTAGCAATGCTAGTCGCGCTTGCAATTGAAAAACAATTGATGGCATTTGATCCATTATTCTTTAAATCCGTTTTTGCGACAATGATAGCTGCCGTACCTCTTACCTGCATTGCTCTATTTTTAAGAACGCCAATTTTGCTATTTTGCGCTCATTTTGGCGTTTTTGCTAATATCTTTGCACTGCTCTTTCTTGGCGCCCTTGGCGCATTAGTCTACGCCCTAACCCTTTTGCTTGTACTCAGCAGGCTTGGGATAGATTTAAAATATTTTTGGACTCGAGCAAAAAGATAATCAGATAAATTGTGACAGTCCAGGAATTGATCCTGCGATAGCCTCAACCTTTTCTTTGCCGAGTATCGTTTCTGCATATTTAAATATTTCATGGGCAAGTTTTTGTATTTGGCCCATATCCAGACCAAGCATATTTAACTTCGAAGCTAATCCCATGACGCCACTGGAAAATAACCCGCCAAGCACACTACCGTTAGTTGCTGGCTCGCTCTCAACATCTTCCACAAGTGCTTTAGCGCCAGGAACTTTGTCAAAAAATTCCTTCAAAGCGCCTTCTGAGCATTCTTTTTGTAAAAATGCCAGAACATGACCTACAGCCATTTTTGCAACGCTTTCATCCACGCCAATTTCATGCTGCACCAAATTGAGGAATTCTTCCATCTTATCCTCCTATTGTTGGCGCATAGCCAGTTAAGCAGCGTCCAGGCCATATAGCGAATGCAGGGTTCTGACCGCTAATTCAGTATAGGCTTCGTCAATTAAGACTGAAAATTTTATCTCCGATGTTGTGATAGCGCGAATATTTACCCCTTTTTCTGAAAGGGCATGAAAAGCGCGAGCTGCGACGCCAGCATGACTTCGCATGCCAATGCCAATTGCAGAAACTTTAGCCACATCTTTAGCGCCAGCTATTCCTGAAAAACCAATTTTATCTTTGATTTTTTCAAGAATCAAAAAAGCGCGTTCATAATCAACAGATCCAACGGTAAATGTCATATCTGTTGTGCCATCATCAGACACAACCTGCACAATCATATCAACATTAATGCCCGCCTCAGCTAATGGCATGAATACCGCGGCGGCTACGCCAGGCTTATCGGCGACGCGCCGTAATGTGATCTGCGCTTCATCTCTTGAAAAGGCTATGCCTGTGACCACTTGGGCTTCCATTATATCCTCCTCATTACAGATGAGCGTTCCTTCTTTCGGATGTTCTGGGTCATCAAATGATGAGCGCACATAGGTTGGCACTCCGTGCACCATCGCAACTTCAACCGAACGAACCTGTAAGACCTTAGCGCCAAGAGACGCCATTTCGAGCATTTCCTCAAATGCGATGCGATCCATCCGTTTTGCTTTGGGGACGACGCGCGGGTCGGTGGAATAAACGCCATCAACGTCTGTGTAGATATCGCATCTATCTGCCTCTATCGCCGCAGCGATAGCTACAGCGCTCGTATCAGAGCCGCCTCTTCCAAGAGTTGTAATACGACTACTGTCCTTATGGACGCCCTGGAAGCCAGCCACAACCGCGACTTCACCTCGTCTAAAGCCCTCAAGGATACCTGCGCCTTCGATTGATATGATACGCGCAGATCCATGCGTATCATTTGTATAGATTGGCGTTTGCCACCCTAGCCAAGAGCGCGCAGCAATACCTGCTTCTTGCAGGGCGATCGCAAGCAATCCGGCTGTTACTTGTTCGCCTGAGGCGACAACTGAGTCATATTCTCGCTGATCATGAATTGGCGCTGCATCCTTACACAGCGCGACAAGCTCATTTGTTTTGCCAGCCATTGCCGAAACAACAACAGCAACCTCATGACCCGCGTCAACTTCGCGTTTCACATGCCGCGCAACATTCCGAATGCGCTCAATTGTTGCGACAGAAGTGCCGCCAAATTTCATGACAAGACGAGACATTAGACCCGTTTCAACAGCCGCGCTCGGATGAGCAAAAATTCGTTCATAATTGGCGTTAGCTCTAGTCGCCAATTTTGGAAAGCGGGCGTATATGTCGTTTCCAATGGCCTGCTGTCAACGCTGGCCTCTCCCCAGGGCCGCCCAAGCGGCCCATCGCATTTATCACGAGGTTTCAGTGCCTTCGCAAACTCCGCCGCAAGCATCCAGCATCAACCCCGAAGACGTCGCGCGCTTTAATAGATTGGGGGATCTTTGGTGGGATAAAACAGGCAAAATGGGGATATTGCATGAGATCAACCCGATCCGGGTTGACTATATTACTGATCATGCTCGTCGTTTCTTGCTCAATGACCCAGGGGCCTTGAATGTGACACGCCCCTTGCCGCTTACTGGCTTGAAAATAGCGGATATCGGCTGTGGCGGGGGTATTTTGAGCGAGGCTCTTGCAGAGTTGGGGGCGACTGTGACAGGCGTCGACCCAGCTCCCAACAATATTGCTGTTGCTATGCGGCACGCGCAACAATCTGGACTTGAGATTGATTATCGCAACATCAGCGCAGAGGCATTGGCGCAGAGCGGTGAACAGTTTGACGCGATCGCCGCTCTGGAAGTGATTGAACATGTTGAAGGACCAAGTGACTTTATTCGCTTGTTGAGCACAATGGTACGCCCAGGCGGGCTATTATTTCTCGCGACTATTGACCGAACTCTAAAAAGTTATCTCTTCGCTATAATTGGAGCTGAATATGTCCTGGGTTGGGTTCCTAAGGGCACTCATGAGCATCACAAATTTATCCGCCCTAATGAACTCGCTTCTTGGCTCAAGAAAGCGGGAATGCGGGAGGTGGACCGGGCGGGGATGAGTTATATGCCCCTCATGACCAGCTGGCGGAAAAGTCACGACACTGATGTAAATTATCTCATGACAGCAAAAAAAGACTAACCCACGCTCCTTCTTGTTCACTTTGATCTTGAGCGGTACACTCAAAATTATGAAAAACGAATCTCCTTCCACTTTTTTCTTGGCCCTATTTCCTGTGCAGAACTATGCCCTGCCCCTAGTGCTGGGAATTACGCTTTTTTATGCGCCAATTCCTACCTTCGCCAAGGAAAAACCTGCCCCATCCGGCGAGGCTGCGGAAGCCTCCAGTGAGGAGACAAAACCCGCCTCAGCAAAGCCTAAAGCTGCGAAAGAGAAGCCATCTTCGGACAAGGCAAAACCCAAAGGGGATGAAAAAGCTAAAGTCGACGGAGATACATCTAAACCCGAACAACTCGGCTCATATGGCGATTGGGTCGCTTATGTCGCAAAGGCTGGTAAGGAAAAAACATGTTACGCCTTAGGGCAGCCCAAGGAGCGTCAGCCTAAGGGTAAATTGAAAGATACGCCTGGCTATATTTTTATCTCCTCTCGTCCAAGCGAAGGTATCCGCAACGAAATAGCTATTAACCTTGGCTATGCTACGAAAGACAATTCCATCGGCACAGCAGAGATAGACGGTGAAAGCTACGACCTCGTAACGAAGGGAACAAATGCTTGGATCAAAGATCAAAGCCGCGAGAAAGAAATTGTTGGGGCATTAAGGGGCGGCGCCAAACTGATAATTAAGGCTTCCTCTCTAAAAGGCACTGCGACTTCAGATCTCTATTCATTGAAAGGTCTTGCAGACGCCCTTGCGAGAGTAGCGCAAGAATGTAAATGATTTTGGCCCTAGCACCTTGTATACAATAACTTGTCTGGGCTCCATCCAAATCGGGATAGTATAGCTCTTCGCCTCTGCTGCGCTCTCCTTAGATGAGCGCAAGCTCAGCCATGCACAACTTAGAATTTAATCTGATGCATAATTAAATAATTAGCCAATTTTCACTGGAAAATCAGTTGCAAAACGGGTGTGTTTGCGGCATAGCCTCTCTTGATGACGAATATTCGTCATCACGGATGCGGGTGTAGCTCAGGGGTAGAGCACAACCTTGCCAAGGTTGGGGTCGAGGGTTCGAATCCCTTCGCCCGCTCCAATGTTCAGTCGCTCCGCCCTACCCTTTTGCGGAGACCCGGGGTTTAATGCTCACTACGCGCGCCCCAGCGAAGATCAATCTCACCCTCCATGTACTGGGTCGCCGGGAAAACGGCTACCACTCTCTTGAAAGCTTGGTCGCTTTCACTGGCGGTGGCGATAGGCTCCAACTAAGCCCTACAGCCTCACTTTCACTTCAAATATCAGGGCCCACTGCAACTGCCGCTGGCTCTGGAAACGATAATTTAGTTCTGCGGGCAGCCCGTAATCTCGCGGAACGCATTGAAGGATTGACTTTAGGCGCCTTTAACTTGGAAAAAAGATTACCTGTTGCAGCAGGCATTGGCGGCGGTTCATCTGATGCTGCCGCAGCCCTGCGGCTGATCGCCCAAGTCAATAATTTATCCATAAGCGACCCTCGGTTGATTGAAGCAGCTTGCGCGACTGGCGCGGATGTGCCCGTTTGTCTTGAAGCGCGAGCGCGCATGATGTGTGGCGTTGGGGATATTTTAGGGCCAAAATTACAGCTCCCACTCCTACCCGCGGTCTTAATCAATCCCGGAATTCCAGTTGATACGAAACCAGTTTTCCAGCGTCTTGGTTTAGAATGTGGCCAAAGCCTAAAAAACCTCCCCCATCCAAAGTTAAATTTAGACGACGATATCAAAGTTTTTTTTAAAAAATTAGAATTAAGCCGTAATGATCTTGAAGACGCAGCATGTCAGCTAGCGCCAATCATTGTCGATATATTAGCGATTTTAAGAGCAGCGAGAGGGGTAAAGATCGCTAGAATGTCTGGTTCAGGCGCAACATGCTTTGCAATATTTGACGCGCCCAATTCAGCTGCGCATGCCGCCCGTGTGATCCGCGCGATTCACCCTTCATGGTGGATTAAAACGGCAGCTTTGCGATGAAACGGCCCAATTCTAAAAAGCCCCAAACTGGTTTTAATGCGAAGAAATCCCCTGAATTTATCGGGCGTAAAAAAGAAATACAGCAGTCGAGCCCCCCCACTCGCGGGCAGCTTCCCCCGGTAAAGAAATTATTTCGACCTTCTTCGCCTGATCTAGTCATTATTTATGGATTTCATGCTGTCCTTGCCGCCCTAACAGCAAGCAAACGACGAATTCTGGATCTTTACGTCACCGAGAATTCGCTTCCCCGCGTCATGGATGCCGCAAAAGCTAAAGGGATTGAACCAAAAATTGTTGAAGCAAAGCATCTCTCCGCTCATTTGGGAGAAGAGGCTGTTCATCAGGGTTTTTTGATTGAAGCGCGCTCGTTACCAGATGCTGATATCGCAGATATTCAGAATATTACCGGCGTTATTTTGGTGCTCGATCAAATCACTGATCCACATAATGTCGGTGCGATTGTGCGCACTGCTTGTGCCTTTGGCGTGGACGCGTTGATTGTTACACAGCGCCACAGCCCTAATTTCTCGGGAGTGTTAGCGAAAATAGCATCTGGCGGGCTTGAGCATCTCCTCATTGTTAATGTGACTAATCTTGCGCGCGCTCTTGAGGACTTGCAAGCCCGTGGCTACATGATTGTTGGATTAGACTCACAAGGAAATGAATTAATATCTGACATAACTCTCTCAACGCCTCTTGCACTTGTATTGGGATCTGAGGACCGAGGCCTGAGGAGACTAACTCGTGAAAATTGCGACGCTATTGCAAGATTGGACCTCCCGGGCCCAATTCAAAGTTTGAATGTGTCCAATGCCTGCGCGGCTGTTCTAAGCCATATCAAGCTAAGGTTGGGTAAATCACTATAGGGGCACCCTAGTGGATTGACCTTACGTGCACATTCGAGGAATAAAGGCTCCCGTGAGTGCCGATTTAGCTCAGCTGGTAGAGCAACTGATTTGTAATCAGTAGGTCGGAGGTTCGAATCCCTCAATCGGCACCATTCTACTCTTCTCCACTGTCCGAAATTATCCGTAAATAATTTAGAAACAAGTAGTTATTATAAATACCTACTCCGAGGCAGTCCTAGCACATCCGCTGGTATATTAAGAAAAAGTTGGTATATTTGTTGGTATCCTGAATACCAACACCGATGATATACCAACAATGCCGCTTACAGATGTTGCAGTCAAAAAGGCTCAGCCAGGCACCAAAATT